>Ga0315905_10000783_pt1 | contig 34793 bp, 19 predicted proteins | sample LakEriMetagenome_5_FD_203522 | JGI IMG/M metagenome (GOLD analysis project Ga0315905, IMG submission 203522) | Freshwater fungal communities from buoy surface, Lake Erie, Ohio, United States - Buoy 4 MA121 | ecosystem: Environmental > Aquatic > Freshwater > Lake | place: USA: Lake Erie, Ohio... | reverse complement strand
TGTAGCATAGGAGATAACTGTCAATCCACGCAGGGCTTGACGTTTGCGTAAAGACTGTGGTATAGTAGTCTTGAGGAAGAGAACCGAAAACCCCCGTATCATTTTTCTGGACTGTGATTTCTATTTCTCCAGGAACAGGCTCGTCGGCAATTGTAATTCTATAATAGTATGTGCGAGGCTCGGAATTTAATTTCTCTAAAGAGATTTCAATAGTTTCATAATCTGCTATTGGAACTCCATCTTTTAGAAGGTCTTCAATAGCCAACACAACTTGCGCGTTTCCGCCAGGCAGCAAATCTGCATTACTTTGAGAAGACAGCTGCGTTATTCCTCCAAAATCGCTGATGTTTTCTTGATTGTCAAAGAGCTGCAACTGTGTAACACGCTTAAAGCTTGGAGAGCCTGGCGTTCCGTAATTTAATTCTTGAAGTCGATTAACCCTTTTGAAATTTCCAAATCGGTCTTTTACATAGAAAAAACGAAGAGGATCATCAACCATTGATGGTAATGGGAATTTACCATTGACCAATCCTACGTACTCCGGGGTTGCTGATGTATTGATTGTCCCATCAGCCGGATTGTGAAAATAATCAACAGGTAGTTGTATTCCAACTGGATTTGTTTGCACAAATGGCTGCAAATTATATGGAGCGCCATCCACCCCTAATTTAGGTGCTGGCGTTTGACCGCTGATTGCACCTAAAATTTCCGGTACGATCTCAAACTCGGCAAGTTGATTTTCTGTTACGTAAAAGCCAAAATATCTATTGATAGAATACGGTGTAGCTTCTGTGTCGCTAAATAAAAACTCTAAATTGATTAGGTTTGTGCTAATCAAAGAATTTCTTTCAAAGCCTCCTGTGATAGTTTCCTCAAAATCAAGTATGCGGTTATCGCTTGTCCAGAAATCATTTAGGAATTCACCCTTCCCGGTTATGTTTCCGGAAGTGTAGTCAATTCCGTACCAGGTAGTTGGAGTGTCTGTGCTAAATGATACTTCAAGTGGCCTTTCATTAAACCTAGGATCATCAACAATCTTTCTAAGATACGATCCAAGAGGGGATGAAACCCGCATATCAAAAGTTTTAACAATTCTGGCATCCTTGAAAAACTCTTGAAACTTCTCAGGATTGCTCGTATTTTGATAAGAAAGAGGGTTGAGCGGGTGATCCAATCTAAAAATTACAAAAAATTCTGGCAACTGCTTTCTCATCCAGAGAGGAGCCAGGAATGTGTAATCTTCATCGTAAAACTTACTATTAAGCTGCTCTATTCCATAATTGTAGAAGTTATCGTATTGTTCGCTAAGGTTTCTCTTTGTGTTGAGATATTGATTGTCTTTTTGATATAGTTGATACAATAACTCGGGTGAAAGCTTTCCTTGATCCAAGAAGTAAAATAAGTCTCTTTGATATGTTGAATTTGAACTTATTGCATACTTCTTAAATCGGGAACTCGAAAGTTCTTCTGACGCATCGATAGAATTTAGCCACAGAGATCCTCCTGAATCCACCGTGAGCTTTACGTTTCCTGTAAGTTTTGGGTTTGTTTTTAGCACCCCATACGACGAAAGGTCATCATAAATTTCCGAACCTGTGGCAGAAAATTCGTTTTGATATGTTGTACGAGAAGTTTTTACAGAGGTTTCTGGATAACCAAATAAATGAACCTCATGATAGTCTATTAAATGTTCAGAATCTAAATCTGGCTGCGCTAATTTTTGTCCGTAATTTACGGTAGATCTTTGAATTTCCCCTGACATTGTAGCATTAACACCCCACAAAAAAGGCTGAACCGAAGAAGAGCTTGTTTTTGCTACTAAAAAATTGATTTTTAGGTGTGAATTTGCTATTCCGTCATAATCAATCCTATAAGTTATTCTGGGTGGGTTAGGCGCCTCCAGATTTTTCCTATAAGATGACCAAGGATTAGGCGTGCTAGAAACTATTCTTGTAAAATAATTTACATCGTTAGGCCAATCTTCCGTTGCTGATTGTCCGTCAAATTGATTAGGGCCTATTGGAGATGTCTCATAATATACTGGGTTCTGATTTCTCAGCGTCTGCTCTGCTACAACTGCTGCGCTTATTTGGTTAATTTGCCAATTGTCGTCTTCCTTCCAATTTCCGATTTGCATCATAAATCCTTCGCCTGATACTTGATCGCTTCCAGCATTTGCTGCATCTATTGCAACATAATAGTAATATGTGCCTCCTATAAGATATCGTCCTTTTTCTACTACCTTTGCCTGAAACTTCATAACATCAAGAGGCCCAGCATAAGGAGAGGCCGTTGATACTCCAGGTGGGGTTCTCGTGAACATTGAAGCCGCCTTTACATCATCTCCTATCTGTATTGAATTCCACGCGGCTTGTTCAAAAGCCTTGCCTCTTTTTGCAAATTCGGTAAAGTAGAATCTAAACTGCGCAGGATTTGGCTGAGGCATCGGGTCCTCGGGAATTTGCGTAAGCGCCTCAAATTTAGTCTCAAATGTTTGCGGCTGTATGTATGGAGAAACCCAAAGAGTTTCCCCGTCAACCCACTCAATATTTGTAGAAGGATCTGGATCGTTTGCTTCTATACTAAGAAAGAGAGTCGTTCTTCCTTGAACAACAATCTCTTTCTCAAAATTTACTCTGTAGAATTCTGAATTGCGCATTACCTAGTTAGCGTTTTGATGCTATTTTTATCGTATGTGATGTTTTCCTTGGTTTTAATTAGAGACGTTTGCAGTTCATCAACTCTTTGAGCGGTAGATTGTCTCTTATAGGTAGCGGAAACTTGCACATCAAAAGAAAACACCGTGGTTTCTTTTACGTAGATATCTATTCCAATTTTTTTAGAGTAGTTCAATTGAGTTGGGGGTGTCCATCCGGCAGAGCTGTCGTAGCCTCCAACGTAACCAGTACCAGTACCCGTGTTATCACCTGCATAGTCGGTCATTCTAAATTGATAGATGATAGGTATTTGAATTGCATTAGCCTCGCCAGTTCCAAGATCTTTGACTGCCCGATAATCCGTACCATCGACCAGAAGCTGATCAAATGTAGCAGGAGCTAGCAATAGGTAAGATCCACATGTGTTTTTGCCAATCAAATACCTATCACCGTCAATAAATCCAAATTTGTCCGGCAGCAAATTCACAGCTGGTGTAAATACCGGGTTTGGTGGTATTGGAGGTATAGTTCCAGGAGGCGTAGCCGTTGAATTTGCATACCAATTATTCTTGTACTGGAGTTGTCTTACGTCGTCGGATGTAGTGTTAAAATTGTAGGCGTGCCTAAAAGCTGAAACGCTTTCTGCTGATGTAGGATAACCGTCAACGGTTGTTGAAAAAATTTGTGGAGATTGCAATGGAGTTGGCAGCGTGCCTGTGGCCAAAGCAGGATGCTGAATATGAACACAGAAATCATTGATTTGACCTCCGCCTTGAGGGGCCCCGTCATTGTAAGATCCGTTCCATACGTAAGATTGAATTGGAGACGAACCATTGATATTAGGCAGAAGTCTTCTATCAACATCACGATCAGGATCTATGTAAAGAGGGGTTGCCAAACCAATGTCCGTATATCTGCTGTAGAGATATTGTGATCTTAGTTGTCCGCTTTGATAGAAAGCAGAGCTAAACTTATTAGCATTATTTGTATCCGCTCTAGCAATCGTTGTGTTTACGATAGGAACAAGATCGTACTTTCTAGCGTAAATGTAATCGTAGTCATTGAACGTGGTAGTAAGACCGCTATCTGGTAGATCCTGTCCAATTCCGCCTGGGAAGCGTGAAACAAGTTCCAATGTTGCTGCAATCGGATTCTCGAGAGACAGAATGTATACTTTGTTAATGATTGCTCCTCTTTGCGAAGATGCCGGCAATAGCGCTACATAATCTGTGTAATAACCAGCAAACAATTTTATAGTTGAACCGTTTTGTATTTCTGTCTTTGAACTTGCATCTTTGTCTATTACAAATACGTGCAGTTCTCCTTTTGCCTGAGAAATCTTATTTTGAATTTCTTGAATGGCGATATCCAAAGATTTCAGTTTTTCATAGAGAGATATTACTACACCTGAAGAATCATAGAAGGATGAAGATATAACATCCGCGCTGTGAGCGTAATACTGCTCTCCTGCGTTAAACGATGAACTCAAGTGAACATCAAGGCCTTTTGCTGCTAGGTCAGATTCGAGTTGAACTTTAACAGCTTCTTGTCTTGCCTGTGCAAGTGCCAGCAACGCCTCGTCTTCTCCTGTAAGATCTTGCGGAAACTCAATAGTAACGATGTTTGAGGGCACCGATAACAGTGGAGTCACTGGCCATCCTGCCTCAGAAACCGATACAACATAGAATTCAACCTTTTCTCCCTTGCTGATAGGAATGTCCACCTGATTAACATTGATGGTGTCGGGGTTTTCAATATCTTCGCTATCCCAAACGTACTTTCCAACAGTTGTATTGTAACTCTTGGTTCTAATTTCAGATTTTACTTGCTGCCAATTGCTAAAGCTTGCTCTGATAGTTTTTCCTGTGGCAGATTCAATATCAAATTGCTTGGTGTCGGAAGCGTTTCCAGCGGGATTGACATATCGATAGTATACATAGAACTGTATTACATTCTGAAAGCCAGTCTTGTCGCTGTACTTTGGCGTAGGCACATCAAAGAATCCGCGTACTCTATACTTAGGAGTATCTAGAGCGGCTGGCGCATCTTGTGATGTGGCCGCGAGTTCATTTACAATACTTGCATAGAGAGAAGACTGGCTGTTCTTTTCGCGAATTAGAGTCTCCAATTCGTTCTTTACACCGCGTCTATCGGTTTCCGACGCAAAATTTGTGGTATTGAGCTGCTGTGTCTTTTTATCGATAGAGCTTTGCAGTTGATCAATCAATGCCTCAATTCTTACTTTATCTGCTGCCTTTTTTCTAATAGAAACTATCTGAGCTTGATCCAGTTTGTGCTCATTGATTTGCACAACTTTAAAGTTTGTAGAATTAAGCTCAGGAGCGTCTGGAGTGATACCGTCAAGAGGAGAAATAGTATTATTTTTGGTAGCCGCTAACAGTTGAGAACCAAAATCCATTACGCGTGTTTGGTAGTAGTCTACTAAACTTACAGTCCCTTCTGCCAAATCTACTGACAAATCATTCGAATAAAAAGCAACTCCTGGAGAATACTTTGTGGATATTAGGTTGTCCTCGTCATTTACGTTCTTAAAGAATACCACTTGTCTCTCATCAAATCCCACCCCAACATTTGCAACCTTCGGTGAAAATATAGGGGAATAGAGAGAAATTGATTCACCTGCAACAAGAGGCTCATATCCTCGCAGTCTCTTAATTCCAACGTAAAGAGTTTCGCTGTTTACATCGGTTACTTCATAAATAGTTTCTCCTTTGATAAGTTGATCACCAGCCTTTAAAGTCATGGTGTTCTGCTGGATTGATAGATTGTCGGTATATCTTAAATTGCTAAAAAGGTATCTTCTCTTAGTAACTTCTGTGCCATCCTGTAGAGTGACTTTTTGATCTCGGAAAGATACAACAGTAAATTCACCGCTATATCTCACGACAGAAAGCGGCAAATCAATTATATCTTCATCTACATAATAAGTGTAGTTCAATTTCTGAAGCTCAATCAGAAAGTCAACATAATCAATATCATTTCTTCCTTTAATATTGCTATCGAAGTATGTAACTTTGTCCTCGGTATCGGTATTGATGATTAAACGCTTTACCCCAATTTTAGATTCTTGCTGTGAAACATATTTCGTAACTTTAAAACTTACTTTGAGAGCAGGAGTCATCAGCGACTCAAAGAACCAATTGTTCTCGGGAGTAAACTTCGAAGGGACAGGAAGAGATCCTATGCGAGGAGGATCCACTGGTGTTTTGGTTTGATAAATTCTTTTGAAAGTTCCATCCGGCATTCTGACATATGCATCAGAATCAAATCCCATCAAGGTGGTTAGAGTGTTGTCAATTCGATTGATGGATCCACGAATTCCCGAAAAAGAAGGAATCGTGTAAGTGCTAGTAGAGCCATCTGCATTTGTAGTAGTTACTTGGACTACGTCAGCATCAGTGGTAACTGCCTGCGATTGTTTTGTAATAATCTCTAGAGCATTATTCTGTAATCTAACAAACTCCGCTAGAATCGTTGAAAAACTATTATTGGTCTCTGCCATTTTGACCCCTATTTTTGTTTTTATTTATCCCAGCGGTTTCTAAAGATGAATTTAGAAAATGTCCACTGAGAAAGTATATGTTGCTGGGTCTAAGCAGATGAGTTCAATAATTGGATTGTCGCCTTTGGCTATGAACTGCGAATACGTAACAAAGCCAATTTCTGCTGAATAAGGGAACCCTGTGTTCAATGTATCAAGAGCATCAGAGTAGATTATGAAATTGAAATTGCCATTAGTATTGGACATATCAATTCCATTTTCAAATGCTATTCTAAATACCTGACCAGCCTGCCACTTATTAACCGAGTCATCCAGGTACAGGACAATGTCTCTGTCGGTTATTGGTAAAGAGCTTGGGGATCCACCAAGTATTTTGAGATAGTTGTTATATTCTAGTACTCTACGAAGATAACTGTATGTGTTGCTGTTTGTCGTAAAGTCCATTATTCCTGATGGAACATTAAAGTAGACTAGCGTCTTATCCGTAGTGGATGTAGAGCTGCCTATGTTAAATAGTTCGCGTGTGTTAACGATCTTTGCCTTTCCTGGATTTGACTTGTCAATGAAGATTCCAGGGCCAGATTCTAAGAGATCTAAATTATAGGAAATCTCTACGCTAGTAAGACCTTTGTAGATGTTATTGATCTCTTCATAATTCTTTTCAATCAAGCTCACCAAATTTTGATTATTGATGAACACTTGTTGAGATTGAGCTATTGTAGTCTTGAGTTCATCAATCTGTATTTGCAATTCATCAGCAGTTTGTGAACTGATAAGCTGATCTTCTATAGCGTTAACCTGCGTTTGCAGAGCTATTAGTTGATCTTGATTTGCATTGAGAAGGTCCGATGAATTAAGCAACTGATTGATTGCCTCCATGAACTGCGACAACGAATACGGATTGTAGTCATTAATGCTTGTTTCAATGGAAGTATCTTGAGAATTAACATCAAATTTAATGTTAACTCGGAACGCAAAAGAATTACCATTATCTCCTGTTAGAGAATTTGGCTTGTATTTTGTGTATGTCGGAATGTATCCGCCGCCTCCAGATTTTGGATCTACGTTATCCAAGAACAGCACACCAAATAGGTTGGTTGTAGAATCTGCAGTGTTATTTGGATCGTACAAATCGTAATAGAGAAGAACCGCGTTGAAATCAAAAGACTGTGCAATTGCTTGCTCGTTATACTTACCAAATTCTGTTATGTTTTGGTTTGCCATACCTGCATAAGCATCGGTGCTATAGATAAGGCTAATACCGTCTAGACGGCTACGAACGTATTCAACTAGCTTATTTACGCTTTCAATCTTATAGCGGTCGTTTCGACTATCATTAAATGTAGCGCTTGGCTCAGTAAAATATGTGTTTGCATATGGATTCAGCCCAAACCACCAAGTAAACAGAGGGTTTGAAGGATCAACATATGCTGCGGATGCTGGATCATAATAATAGAATGTAGCAAGAGCTCCAAACGGATCATTTACCGTAAACGTATTAAGAACAGAATCAAAATATGATTCAACACTTAGGCCTGCCGGCGATACTGTGTTGGTATCTCTCCCGAAAAGATACGGAGCATTTAGCGGGTTTGGCGGATTATTTTGAAATGCACCAGTCTTTGGGTAATTCGTATCATCTACTGAATTGAACAAAATCACCGGAGTATTTCCGTGACTTGTTGGAAGATATATGTAAACTTCAGAAAAAGCGTTGTAACTATTTCGAACTGAATTGATGATGCTGACGTCTCCCAGGTATTTCACTACCTTTTTGTAAAAAATGCTATCATCCTCTTCTACATAAACTGTTGGATTAGAAGTTACCGGGCTAATTGCAGGATACTTAGTAGGGTTAGACGCAATCACGCTTTGCACGTATTCCGCAGAATTAGCTTCGCGGAAACGAATTGCACCAATCTCTTTAAGCCATTTGAAAAAAACACGTTCAGAAACCGTTAGCGTTGAAGTTGGATCATAACCAGTTTGCCCAGTTAAAGTTGCTTCCAAATTTAAGCAGTAGTTTTGAAAGGACTCTGCAAAGAAGTCGTTCCATGTTTTTGTTCCGTCAACTTGTTCAAAGCCACCGGGAACATTTGATAGTCCGATGGTGTTAATGAAAGATGGCGACGTGTTTTCAATTGGAGGCAGATTCATCAAAGCATATTTCGAAAAACGAAACTTCTTTTGAGAATCATTGAATGTCAAACCTAAATCTTCAGATGCGGATGAGAACGTGTAGAACGTTCCTCCTTGAAGTCTTATAGGTCTTATGAGTGGTGCAACAGCCATTAATGTGCTTATCTAATTTTACCAGTAGGTTACGTCACCGTGAGCTCCTACGACTTTCCAACCGTTTGTTCCAGCCGCCAAGTCAATCCAGATACCGGTAAATTTAGCATCAGTTTGCGAATTAAGAGTTGTATTAAGAATGATATTTGATCCTACGGCAGTGTTATCAAAAGCAGGGTCAAAGTTAGAAGAGTTATCTAATTCAAATTGCAAGTTTGAGGGAGCCGCTGTGTCAAAAACAATAGTTACGAGTTGACCATCATTAACAGTTCCTACAGCAGGAAGAGTCAACACATTGAAAGATGAAGCAGTCGATACGTCCAAGTGAAGAACTCTAACCATGCTAGTAATTGGTAGAATGCCAGTAGCAACTTCGGTATTAACCGCAGGGCTCTTTGAATTAGCCGCGTACCATTGCTCATTAGCTTCTGAGTCGTTTGCGATATACCGTAAATTATTAACGAAAACGTCGAATCCTCCAGTATTGTCAAATGTAACCGCTCCATCAGCGCCAAAAGTGCCGCTGACCGTCATTGATCCAGTAAGTCCAACCGTTGAGCTGTTAGTTGGGGTTCCTAGATTAAGATTTCCGTCAATCTGTGCTGATCCTTGACAAAGGAAGAGGTTTACCGATGCTGCTCTGTTATATCTTAGAATTTGAACATCGCCTACGTTCAATGATCCTCCAGGAACATATGAAGTGTTTAGACGAGTTTCAATAGTGTTAATTGCGTTTTGTAAAAGAGTAAAGTTGTTATTCAGAACAATTCTCGAGGCGGCAATGTTATCTCCGCCTAAGATTTCTGTGATAGTTACTGTTGCCATTTATGTGCGTATTTTTTATGCTTTTTCTAAACTATATATCTCCAACATCTTATTTTGAGTTTGACCGATTGTATGATTCTGGAACATCGTTTTCCCACTTTGGGTCATACCAGAATCTTCTACCAGTTTTATCAATTACGTTGTTGCCTTTGCCATAGACCTGCATCCACGCGCCAAAACCATCAGCGGGAACGCCATTAGGGTTTACCCAGTCTTTTAGCTGCCCACCTCCAAGGGTGTATGCATCTCTTACGCAAAGATGAACAGTTTTTAGAATCTCTTCTAACTGGTCACGAGTAAGATCTTTTGCAATGGTAAAAGGCATAACATCGGTACGATAGAGAATCTCAGCTCGGAGGTAGTTTCCTACTCCATTAAAATAGCCTTGATTCATTAAGATCTCATTTACAGGTGAATTAAATGCTTTAGATGATTGCCAATTTGCTCGAACCGCATTTGCAAACTCATTAAATTCTGTAAGAGGACAGGGCCCTCTACCAGAATTCCAGGTACCCCATTTCCATTTTGCAAACCTTCTTACATCGTGTAGGACCAATAAATCTCCGCGATTAGTTATTAGCCGTAAATGTGCATGCTTTAGCACTTCTTCTTTCTTGGGACTATCGTGTCGAACCATTGCCCAAGATCCACTCATGCCTAAAGTCACCATTAAGTTTCGTTGATCCTTTCCGGTTGGTCCACCACCAACAAGATCAAGTTCTAACATGAGTTCTTTTCCACGGCTTATGGCTCTTACTGTAAAGATTCCACCGCCAAAAGGATCAAGTTCTGTTTTTACTTTTGAAACGGGAGACTTTTCAATTTTTTCAAAGAATTGATTTGTTGCGACTGCGTTAATAAAGTCGCTCATAATTTTAACTTCTGCTAATTCAGGCATTACAGTATGTTTTCTTTTACGGTTTCTGGGTGATATGTGTTGTAGATCTTTTCGGCAAGAAGTATCATAGACTTTACATCCTTTTCACAATAGGTTACAACTCTATCAGCTTCTCCAGCATGAAAAGTAGCGTGTACTTGACTGCCATCGATATCGTCTTTTGGAGTTGGAATTCCCATGCCAAAACATGCCTCTTCAAAAGTGACGTCCAGTGATGAGCCGCTCTTCCACATTTCTTTCATATCAAAGATATTCATTTCCCAAGGCTTCTTTTCATATGAGCTTAGGCAATTTGGAACTTGAATTCCGTTCATCAACAATCGGCGAACAATCCATGGAACGTCAAAGTTTTTAATGTTCCACCCAGTTGGAATCAATCCAGCAGAATCGGCTTTATGAAAGAGGTTTGCAATCTTTTTCAGCATTGTTACCTCATCAATGTCAGAAATTGTCTGAATCTGCATTTCGCCATCTTTCCAAATTCCGTAAGAGAGACAAGCAATTCTTCCAAATTCAGGAAAGAGAGCCACATTATTTGGATAGTCTTGGTGAAGGTCCCCCGTCCAGCTCTTTCCATTGAGGAGACGGCTGCTCTTCTTTTCAAAAATGCTGCCTGACTCTGGACCTTTGTCATCGATCATGGATTGGTAGTCTGGGTATTGACCACATGTCTCAATGTCGAAAAAGAGGAATTTCTTAAACTTTTCTCGTGAATACATAGTTTTACTTTATTTGATTATTCTATACACCAAGAGATTTAAGTTTTCCGAAACTTTTTTCACATGTTGTATAAAATTAGTATCAGAAGAAAGGAGGATAAGACTATTCTCTATGACAAATAAACACTCAATATGGATCAAAACGACATCAGAAATGCTATGCAGTCACAGATTGACTTAAGCACGGCTCCTTGGCACGGTTGTGAGCAGGGAAATTACTTATTCGACAGCGCTACAATGTTTAAGCGCATATCACCAATTGTTTCTCCTACAGGCAACGAAGAATTTGCTGCTGCAGAAGTGGTAGTTTGCAGAAAGTGCGGAAAGATTCCACCATTCTTTGCTGAGAAAATGGGTGACTGCCCTGCTGAGCATGTATCAGAATGCAAGAAGTAAAGCACTATCAGAAAATTTCAGTGAAACGCTCTCCCCTTCATGGGTGGGGCGTTTTTGCTGATGATGACATTTCTGCTAACGAAATGATCGAAGTTGCTCCCGGCGTAATTCTAGAGCAAAGCTTTCTGAATGCATGTCATTACGTTGCAAAAGCAGAAGGACTAAAGCCTGAAGAGATCATGCTCGACCAATATGGAATTGGCTGGACTGATGGTAGAGCTTTTTTTCCTCTTGGATGGGTAGGGCTTTACAATCATTCAGACGACCCTTCTGCAGAATTTGTATACGTTAGTGACGAACTTGTTGGAATTCGATCTACAAAATCTATACAGTCAGGAGAGGAAATCACCGTCAGCTATGGGGATCACTGGTGGAAGCAGAAGGACTACCTCCAAAAGCTCTGAATTCATATTTCTCAAATTCGTCTTCAATGTCAATGATGATAGGGTTCCTTACAATGTCTTCACGATTAAAGTGCATTATTCCAAATGGTGGCTTTCCTTCAAACAGTCTCATTACAATTTCCAGTGATGACAGCTTTTTGTCTTTTAGGTCGATCTGTTTAGTATCTCCTATGATGATCATCTTGCTGTCTTCACCGATACGAGTCATTGTAGTCCTCATATTTTTAAGTGAAATGTTCTGAGCTTCGTCTACAATAATAATCGTGTTATCAATAGAGCGACCTCTAATGTACGCCAGAGGTAGTACCTCAATAATTTCATGTTCGATGAGTTTTTGTGTAAGAGGCTTGCCAATGATCTTGTAAAAATTGTCAAGAAAAGATTCCATGAATGGTTCCATCTTCTCTTTAAGGCTTCCTTTAAGGTATCCAATGTCTTCTCCTTCTGTGACAGTTACGCTTTTAGCAAGAATAATTTTCTTGTAAAAGTTCTCTGGATTTGCCAAAAGCTTTAATGCCTCGGCGCAGGCTACATAAGTTTTGCCGGTCCCGGCAGGACCTCCACAGATGACTATGTCTTTATTTTTGATAAGCCTACTAAGAAGCTTCTGATTTTCAGTTTTTGGTAGAAAACTGACTTTTACTCGGGCAGCTGAAATTTCTTCCTCCTTAATGTAGTGAGGTCTTTCTTCTGCGGGTTGTTGGTGGGTTTTTCTTCTTGCCATCTATACTTTTACGGTTTCAACTTTTACATCTTTTTCTTTTTCCAATTCTTTTGCGTGATCAAGATTTTCTTGATTGTCATCGAAAAAGATAAAGTCGTGGTATCCTTGAGCTATGAGGTCCCTCAAAGCTTCTGATTTTTTTTGTGCAATACTTCCTTTAAAATTGTACTTGGGATCGTTTACCGCAATTACAAGATCGGGGTGAATGTCTATTCCATTTTCCAAAAAGAAAGTCCTAATCATATTGGAAGATGACCGTGCAGTTAGAATACAAACGTGTACACCTCTTCTGTAGAAATCATTGAGTTTTTCTAAAACGTGAGTGATGAATTCGGCATTTCTAAGTATGTCCGCGCTTTCAAATTCAGTAAAAGACAGCGAATGCTTTTTAGGATCGTGCTTGAAAAAGTTAAACTCTGCTGGCGTAAGACTTTTAACAACCTTTCCGCGACGGTCTAGCACCTGTATTTTTGCTGATGATACAACTAGCGTATCATCCAAATCAAAAACGGCAAGCCTTCCTAGAGAAGTACCTTTTATTGAAGCTTCATTCATATAACTATTTATTCATTTAATGTTCTGCCTTAAAAACTTCCAGGTAGTCTTGGTTATATCTTCTCTGAACATTTCCATTAGTATCTACGATTTGCAATTCCAAGTCGTACAAACCAGTCTCTAAAAATGTCCATAAGAAATTAGGATCTTCAATTGAACATACCTTTGTTCCATCGTGATACAAGTTCCAGAGAAACTTGGTTTTTCCGGCTATGTTTGAAGCATCAGACGAAAACAAAACTGAGCTTCCAGCTGGAATCCTCTTTTCACTGTATGAAATTGTGGTGTCTTCCCATGTGTATGCAGAATTCATGGAAGCCTCGTATTGAAGTCTCATAGAATCCCACTGTTTTGTAGAGCTCCAGATACTGTTTGTGACTGTTTGATTAGTTTTTAGTCCTAAATCTAGTGGGGTGTATGCAACAAAGTTTCCGGAAGTTGAAGAATCCTGAGGAATGTCAATTTCAATTAGAGAATTTTCTTGATCCACTTTAGTAATCCGTGTTTTATACGGATCAGTAAGCGGCCCTCCACCAAGCTGCATCAATACCATACCTGGCTTTAATGACTGAATTGGGCTTGGCATCAGCGAAGACGTAAAGTACGGAACCCCTGGCTGAGTTATGTCAGTTATTTGGTACACGCCAGGATCAAAAATAAGAGAACCGTCAAGAGTGGTTGTTCCATTAAAATAGACAGCGTCTCTTCCAATGATTCCATTTTCTGGATCCACAACTACTGCGTTAAAACTTAAAATATGCTCGGCCTGAAAAGGATCAGTCACATTTATTACTACAGGAACTGGATATTCATTCCAGTCTGAGTGATTAGCGGCAAAATTTGCATTTGTAAACAAGTCATACGGAGAGCCTGCTGTATACAATACTGCCTGACCGTCAAAGAACGAATTGAAAATAAGAGCTGTTCCATTAACTGCAATAACAATTCCGGTTTCGTCGACTACTTCTACCTGTGCCCACGGTTTGTACAAATTAGGATATGTTCCTGGCACAGGAGTATCAAAAAGTAATCCATCGGGCGTTTGGTTGGTACCCCAAGTGATAGCGGGGTACCAACCACCATTTACCGCAGTATATTCTCGCGAGCCTTCTTCGCCGTTAAATATGTAAGATTGTATGTTTCTGTATGGGCTCGCAAACTGTAGAAGACTGTTTTCGAGGCCTCCTCCATAAAATATGTCAGGATCTTGCACCCAATTATAGTAGTTTCCTAGAGGGAAAGTGTGAGAAAACGCATCATAAGGCAGACCTACCGCGAGATCTGAATCAATCCAGTAATGATTCTGGATAAACAGATCATAGTCTCCTCTTAGGTAACCAAGTGTGTCCGTTCCTGGAGACTTGGCGCTAGCTGCAATATAATATAAGTCTTCTGTCGATGAAACAGCTGGATCGATAAATTGAACTATATTGGACTGATACGGAAATGCATAGAGCAGACGGTTGTCTTCTGTTGCTAACATTGGAGTATCACTTTCAATGTATGTTACAAAGCCTGACGACTCTTGTATTACACCTTTTCCAGGTCCGAATTCGCCAATCACGGTCTCTGCTACTGGATCATAAAGATAACCAGCAATCGGTAGATTTGAATCATAACCTACTATATTGGTTAACGCTTTGCTATTTGCAACTGTGCTACAGTGGAAAGAACACGTTGGAATCCATGGAACATATGAAGTAGGACCTGGACTTCCCAAGTTGCTTCCTGCAACACTGGGAAGAATGAACACCGATCCGGGTAATACTGAATCGACTGTGTATCCGGGCTGTATTCCTGGTCCATGAACAATTGAAAAAACTTGTATGCCAGTGGTATCTCCATATATGTTAAAGTCAGTAGGATTCCCCCATGTAAAAACTCTTTCCACAGTTGTCGCTGTAGGATCTCTGGAAACAAGACTGTAGTTAAATTTACTCAGCCCAGGGTTATCGTTCTTAGGAGTGTTTCCTAAGTAATCATAGAAATTGTTGTTCAGCAAGCTTGTCATATATGACGCCAGTGCTGGTCGGTTTGCATCCACGGCTGATAGGTCAAACACAGAAGCAGACAGCTCGTTGAGCTGTAAAGATATTTCGGTATTGGCATCTGGATCCAAAGCAATTCTAAAATTTGTACCTAGTGTGTATGGCCAATCTAGAGTAGTCCATGTCTGTGAGCACATTGCATCCCAGTCGAGGTTTTCTACCTCGTTCCATGCAAGTTTTACTCCCAAGTGAGTGTCCGCGTAATCTTCATCAAAATCGCGAGCTTTCTCCATGAAAGTTGAATCGCAAAGGTAGAGCTCGTTGTTAGGGTCTTTTACTGTCACAACAGTCCATCCGGGATTCTCCATGAATTCTCCAACATTTACAACTTCTTGAGAAAACTCGCCTTCAGAAATTCCATGATCATAGAACCAACCTCTTCCAGTTTTTTCTGCCGGAAAAATAATGCTGTCCTCGAAAGCTCCCAGAACTGGTCGAGTGTTGAAATCCATTACCAGGTTAAGATTGGTGGCTGAACTATTTGAATACGTCCGTGTAGGGAAAGAGTTGTATTTGTACTCTATCCATCCAAAAACAGTTACGTTGTCTATTTGTTGAAGTACCGTCTCTAGTTCATTATACTTTTTTCCTTCAAGAGAAACCGCTTCTACGCAATAAATAGAAGAGCTGGCTTCGCTCCAGATGCTCCAAGGAGTTCCTTGATTGCTTGTGTCTTCGTAAGCATCTATGGTTCTAAAATGCTGCTCGTATAGAGTAGTCCCTGTATCATATATGAGACCTTTGACTTCGTATACTGAATCCACCCCACCAACTTCACGACATACCCACATTGAATTAGTAACTGGATTATAGACTATAAATCTAAATAGCCCTGGCGTAGGCACCGATATGGTGTGCACTGGTGTTGAAAGATCAAAAAAGCTAAATATGTCTATATTTCCATTAGTTCTCCCAATCCACCAATGCCCGTCAGCCTCATGGTAAGCTATTCCACGAACAGTATCCCACGTAAAAGGAATGTTATTGGTGGTCACTGTATACGGCGCAACGCATTCAATCGTGTAATAATTGGTAGTGGCTGCCGAAGACCTCCAAGCTATCATGGTATCTGTCTGCGAAACATATCTAATTCCTAGAGCTACATCTGGGAGAGTTACTGTTGCAATAATCGTGTTCCAAGTAGATGAATTAGGGTCTGCGTCAATAATTGAAAGCGGTGAGTTATCTCCAGCCAGAGCCCATACATGCTTTCTTATTGGATCGTATGTGATCCCTGACCCGCTTGTGTTAGGCGTGGTGTCTATTCTCGCGATTTCAAAGCCAGTTACCGCATCTAAACAATACACAAATTCATCAGTGGTTGCACAATAGATCATGTTATACCCAACGTCATCTACAAAAGTCATATTTGCGTTGGATGATGTTGGGCTTGACAAAGTTGTAAATAGAGAAGACGTATTTGTGTTTGGATCAAGTACATATATTTCGTTACCTATTCCTTGGCCTTCTGGAAAATAGAATCGATCCAAGCCTCTATTATACCAAAGCTTCTTCACATTAGCAGGAATTGAAACATTGTTCTGCGTTGCTGCTTCTATATCAATGTAGTATGCGTCTGTTGTAGAAGGAGAAGAGTACACTCCGTAAATATAGCCTGGACCGCCTGTAGGGCTAGGGCGATACGCTCCACTGGATGTATTTGGGAATACTGGAGAAACCAGTGGAGGTGGGAATTCTGTATCTGTTGGATCAAACCACCACCAAAATGTCTGGTCAGGTTCCACAATCAATAAGTCAAACTCGGTAAATCCTGGACGAACTTCTCGTAAGATGTCCGCAGTAGTTGCATATTCACTAGTATTGGTATTGTTAATGTAGAACATCACCCGGTTACCCCAATTGTCTTCAGTGAAACTTTCCAATACCTGAATGTTTACTGCCGAAGTATTTGCGTTTGGAAGCGGGCTTAAGAAGAGATATCCGTTCTCATAGGACTGGTTTCTGAAATTATAGATTTGTCCGTTCACCCATTCTTTTGTCATAAATGGATTAGAAGCGTACTCCGAATCTATTTGGATTCCAGAATCTAAAGTTGAAACGCCGTCAACAGTCTTTGCATACACTGGAATACCCCATGTCAATGGAGGCATAGCCAAATTCCAACGGCTATCATTGAGAGGCGTGTTGTTGTTTCCTTTAAGAGTGATAAACTGTCCTGGAACCAGAGTCTTTCCATTCTCTGGAGTGTAGAGATCATCTTGCACAACCACGGTGTTAGCAACTTCTCTTAGAACTTCCCACGTAGTAGGGCTAGATAGAAAACTATCAGGCAGAGGATTAGTCGTAGTTATTGTAACGCTAAATGTATTACCCGTGACTGTGCCCGAGTTGACTGCTTCTACTTGAAAAATGTTATCCCCTCTTCGGATATAAATCCATTCTGGTATTGCTGCATTTAGAGTTGGCCTGTTCTGAACATCTGCTAATTCAACTTCTAATTGATATGTCGATCCAGGAGTAATTGTTGTTAGATTTGATACGTCGCCAACTAGGTTATCATATGCCGATACCCGATAGACTTCGTATTCCGGCACATTGGGGTAGTTCCAATTATTTTCTTGACTGAGAGGTGTAACATTTAATGTGTCCCAAAGAATATCACAGTCGTCCCACGTAGTCCAAGTCTTGATTGGATTGATCCATCTTCCCCAATACTCATCCCACATATAAAAAGCTTCATCCCAAGTGTCCACGCAATTTTTCTCCAGTTGTGCAATGTTTGATTCTGATTCTGAACCATCGCTTACTCCAGGAGTTGATGACGGTCCAATGTACCTTGTAGCAAAAGAAGAGAGAGCTTCAGGCATGTACACCTCTACAAAGTTTCTCTTTATTTCATTCACCCAATTGTTATCGGTGTCATACACAATCATCTCAACCTTGTAGAACCCTTTGTATGGCAATAAAACGGTGTGATTGATTAGCTCGTCAATTGATTTTTGTCCAGAAGTATATGTAAAGTTTTTTGTTCCAGGTTCAGAAGTGACCAACCATTCCATATCATAGAAATTTCCTCTTCCAATCTCATCCCAAGTATAAAGAGTAGAAGTTTGGCCACCAACAAGTTTCACTTCAGGATTAGATACATAAGCCGAACCACTGCTAGTAATTTGTACCGCGTGTATCTGTAGATTAAAATTACCTGGTACTGAATTAAAGGCGGTAGTTATGTCCATATAACTGCCTCCCACGGTATCATACGTAATAACTACGCAAGGCTTTTCTAAACTATTACCACCAGTATCAGTAGCTGTTACAAACATAGTTGGCAATATCTCAATTTGCAATGGAGACGCTGTCTGTGGTGTAGCAAAAAATACCCTAGACGATGTAGGAGAAAGAACTGCTATTGATGTAACTTCTGCCTCTATTATTTTTACCTTTCCATCACGCATAAAAGCAGTTGCTGTAGCATTAATGCCATCTCCTCCAATAAATTCAACAGATGGCGTCCTGGAATATCCGCTTCCGGGCTCTACTACTTCAATTGCTTCAATTGCTCCAGTTCCAGCAGGCAGCGGATCTATGTATGCTTTTAATGTTGCTTCAGTGGCTCCCCATAAATTCTCCCAAGTGAATGCCATCTCATCCCATGTAACGTCGAAACCGATGGCCTCAAGTTCTAGAAATGCTGCTACTGGTGCATTAGGCTCATTGGTAAGAGCTTCTAATTGCTTTCCTTCATCAAAATAACCAACGTATGGCCCTTGAACAGTTGATAAGTTGAAATTGTAAGATGACGGGATCGTGGATCCAGTGAGAGGGTCAGTTACTATAAACACTGGCGGGTCCAGGATAGGATAACCTTTTCCTTGAGTAGTGGTGGTTACGCCTTCTAATTCATATTGAATATCCCCTGCATCGAGTTTAAGGCCTTGACCTATTCCTGAGTAATAGAAGTTATTAACGTAATCTGAACTAGCTACGTAAGTTTGCGAAAATTTCTGAGGCAATGAATAATAACGGCTTCCTTGAGTAAGCCCTGTCAGGATTTGTACAGAAGTAACAACTCCGCCAGGAGCAATTGCTCCAACGCGCACTCTAATAGGAGTAGAAAAGACGCCTCCACCAAGAGTGACAATATCACCGACTGTGTAGTTGATTCCGCCATCAGAATTTGCTGATAGAAAGTAGTTATTAGGACTGCCTTTTACATAGGCTACGCCATTCCATAATTTTGACGGAGACGCGTTTCCTGAAGTAGAACCAACAGTGAGCGTAGGAATTCTATTTACCGTTGCCAGAGGCAAAGTCATATTCACACCTTTAATGGTGTATGTTGCAAAATACGACTTTAAGGTATCTGTACCAGGAGAATAAGAATACGCTACCTCATTAGTATCATATCTACGAGCATCTTCAATAGGCAAACGTGTATCATTTACAACAAAATCAACGTTTCTTGTGAGTTCAACCACAAATTGTTCTACTCTATCATTCCAGGTGTTAGCGGCGTATCTTTCAAAATAGACGCCTTCACCTACAATATCTACAATTTTTGCATTTAACGGTATGAAGCTACCTTCCAAATATTGTTTTAATGCAAACAATTTAATAAGAACTTCTTGATTGCTAAACTGAAATGCATCCACTGTTTGCGGAACGCCATTTTCATCTAATACCCCGCTTTCTTTATTTAAGTCATAAAATAAGCCAAACTTATTAGTCTTTTTGTAGACTTTGCTCGGCATCATTTCAATACCGTAAGGAACTCCTCGTGCTTCTAACTGAAAAGGTATTTGAATTTGCTTGTACTTTCCATAATATGCGTCATTCTTATTGACATTTAGCCAGTATTCCTTGATGCGAATGTCATAGTATCCAAACCAATTGATGATGTTTACAAGTCCTTTATACGATCCAAGATAAGGCCAAATTTGATCGCCTTGCAAAAGCATTTCTTTTCTCTTCTCATTAAGAAGAAGATAGTTAGGAAGGTCTTCAAAAACGTCGCTATCACGGAGAATCAATTCTTGATTCTCGGTTACTGATCTTCCAAAGTTTTCTAATAGCTTTTGCAGTCTTTCGTCTTCGCCTTGCGCTTCTCCTCTAAGAGAAATCTGTGAAATTAACCTAGGCGCATACGGAAATGTAATGTCTTCTAAAACAAAAACTCTTATATATGATCCTTCGGTTCCTGCAGAAAAACCTAGGTGAAAATGCATAAGACGCTCTTCCCAATTCTCAAATACTTGTCTAAATTGATACCCAGGTACTGACGCGTCTATGAAATTTCCTACGGCTGGATCGCCAGTTAGCCCTGCTGTAAAACTATCCGGACTTGTGAGTTCTGACGCATTTATTGGGTCGTGAACAAAAGATTGAACTTTTGTAATCACGGGAAACTCTTCTTCGTACTTCACAGTAAACATAAAGATCTCTTCTTCAAGACCTACCATGCGTCCTCGCCATTTAGGAGCTGCACTAAAGAATGTAGTGGCTGCAGCAGCCGTACTGCCGATTGTAGGTATGGCACTAGTAGTAGAAAAATAGACTTTTCTATCAGAAACTTGCACAACCTCATAAGTTCCAGCGATTGGCAAAGAGAGCGAATTGTCATATACTCTAATAGACATGCCAGCAATAAATCCATGAGGCACATATGATTCAAGGGCAATAGACATGCCATTTTGAGTTGGCAGCGAATCTATTGTAATTTGTGTTGCGCTATCAACAGAAACAATTTTTGTGCCAGCGGGTATTCCCGTGCCTTCAATAATCATTCCAGCTTTTAGATTTGCTGTGCTGGACATACTAAATATCTTTCCTTCCCCCGCAAAAAAGTTTCCCGTAACGGATTCAATGTACACTGTCACAGATCCTACTCCAGTGCTTGAAGTAATTGCTGAATTTGCAACATCATTTGAATAAAAGCTCACTGCATTAGCAGGCCCTTCCTCTGCTCTTGGAAAGCTATAACCATAATTAAGTTGATTGAAAGGCGTTTGCGGAGTAGCTACTACTTGCTCAAGTACAAAAATATCTTGGTTCTCGATCAAACCAGTGGATACCATGTCAAAATACATTTCGCCAAGCCATGTAACATTCGGATACGCAAATGTCTCATTCCCAGGCTTCCAATCGGAATTTCCTGTAAATGATAGACCGTTAAAACCTATGATTGTTCCTGTTAGCGGATCGACTACGAGATCTGCAGGATTGCTGTCCCAAACATATCCCGTGAGTAGATTTTCAAATCGCAGATAAGCGTTTCCCGTTATATCGTAGTTATATCCGCCATTTGCAATTTCTAGTGCAGCAATGTTTCCGTCTGGATTTGTGTACACATTAAATGTTGCGCCATATCCACCAGAATTGGTAGGATCGACTACAGTTACCCTTGTACCAACTTGCGGAAGAAGGTTGATTTCATTTCCCTTCTTGTCAAAGAAATTTAGCCTATTTGTTAAAAGCATTAAGAGTGTACTTTATAGTTTTTATCTACAGTGTAGTTGAAAGCCTTCTTAATGCTTCCTATGTAATTGATTAGATAAACTAACATTCCTTGAAATTGCAAAAATGTATATTCTTTTCGTGAATCTACAAACATATAATTTGACATAGTCTTCTCAAACAGACGGTTTTCATAGTCAAACCCCTGATTCTTCAATACATCTTGCTGATGTATCATCCAGTTGTAATAGCTAGGTCTTCCTAAATGTGGACCTGGTTTAGGTGTTTCGGCCATTATACAGATTTTTTGATATTGTTAACCTCAATTCTATGAAGCTCCATGTTCAAAGATCTTGGAGTATCTTTCTTGGTGAAAGTTATATTTAGAGTAGAAGGCTTTCCGGCATCTATTCCTGTATTGAAGTATTCTCCATAACGGTTGACCCATCCACCACGAATAATTACAAGTTCTCCTTTTTCCATGATGATATCGCCGAATTCATCTAAACCAATATCCTTTTTTGTTGCATCATTTTTTGGATTCTTTTTGAACTGCTCGTTTTTCTCAGAAACAAAATAGACGTTGACCGAATCTACGCCTTCAATAGATTCAATTACTGCTATGAGGTCGGATTTTGGAATGCGGTCTCTTCTGCGATTATTAAGGAAATAATCAGAGCACTTTGAAATAATTTGTTGACGAATGATGTCTTTATTAAATCCTTCAAAAGCAGTCACATTCACCATCATAACATATCTGCTAATAATAGGATCCACAATTTTATTCACAACCGTCATGATCTTTTGTCCGCTCTTTTCAATTAACTCATAAACTTTCGTCTTCTCCTGCTCAGTCAATCTAAATAAACTGATAGGAACCGAAAAGTAGTCGTCGGAAGCTTTTTTCCGCTTATTTACATCGGGTATGAGAAACAAATAGACAGTATTGTCATCCTCAATGTTATCGTCCCCAAGAGTGTTGAACGCATCAACAACAGAAAAGAAGTTAAACTTTTGAAAGAAGTAGACGTAGTTATCAGTGTTAGCTAGCACATAAGAACGACTTGTTTTAGGTGCAAGTAATTTTGTTAAAGTGAGAGGCTCTGCATCCGATCCAAAGGAAAACGCATTTACCATCGCAATATCCAAAATTTTGTTGAGATCTACATCCTGACCAGCAATGTCATATCCTTCCTGTAAAAATTTGAAAGGCGGCGCATTATCAGTGATGATATTTCCAGCGTTTCCGGAAGTTGTCATGTATTCAACCCTAATCACAGCACCAAGAGGCGGAACCGCTCCAAAGTACGTGTTTCCAAAAAATACGTCAACTCCACCGCTAATACCTGTTTTAACAATGCAAGCCTTCTCATCATAACTTACGTCATACAAAGAATCATATTTTTTCCACTCTTCATTATTGACGTAAACCTTTACAAAAAAGTTGTCAATGATGTAGTTTTTCTTTGGAGAAGTAGTGAATGACTGTAGATCGTTTCCTGTGCCGGTGAAAGATTGTACTTCTATAACTCCTTGATGAGCAAATACTTCAATCGAATTTCTGGCGCTCAGATCTAATGTGACCGCCTCTTGATCCAAAACAAGTGTATAAGTAAGACCGTTGAGTTTACACTGTAGAGTGGTGAAGTTTGGTATCACCACAGTGTTTCCATACATGTCAACCTTTTGACCATTGTATGTTAATTTAAGAGTACCTGTGGCCGATATTGCTCGAGTTGGATCGTGACCAGCTATTCTAGCAAGACCTCGTATAGAATTAGGACGCTGAGCAGTATATATGTTAAGCTCGTTGATGCTATCTTCTATGTAATAGAACATCAATCGACCTAAATCAAGAATAACGGTTAACAGCTGTCCATAAGGGCTAGCTGGAGAAAAAATTTGGTCAGATTGTTCGTACTTTGATTCCAGGAAATTCTTCACATCAAAGTACATTTGATTGAAGGTTATCCTGGTAAGTTTAAAGATCTCTAGCATTGAATGACATTATATGTTATACGGCTACAAGCCCAAAAGCCTTAGTACCGTTAACATATATATCAATGTAAGCAACATCCCTGGCAGTTCCAGGTACAAAATTGACGTTCAATTTAAGATCAAAAGAGGCAGCCTCGGGCACATACGCAGCAAGCTGTTGGTCAAACGCCTTTCTTAGTTCGTTTGAGCTGAATCCCAATTCAAATAGAAGATCTTCCAAACTTATGCCAAACTGCGGTTCTCCTAGAATCTCACCCTTTCTTGTAAACATAATCATCTTGATTTTCTGTAGGAGAATTCTTACAGAATCGCGCTCTTCAATTTTGAATGCGTCATAACCAGGTTCGTTCTGATTGATTATGTATAGGTCTTTGATCATCTTTAATTAGTGGAATATGTAGAACCAGTCTGGGCTGTTTTCGTCGTCAATCCTTTGTTTGATTTGCTCAAGCTCCTCTTTTCCTTCTTCTCTAATGCTGTCAGCATTTACTTGCACTCCGCCTGGAAGGTTGAACGAAAAGAACCCTAAGATTCTACCTAAAGAGATTTTAGCCTGCGCTGTCACCCATCTCTGGAAGAACCAATCATCATAAAGCTTGCTTTCTTCAATTTTAACATACGTTTGAACAGCGCAGTTTCTCTTGGGATTTCTACCTATGATTTTAAGTCTTTTAGTATTTCGATTGAAGTCGTAAGACACCCTTTCCAAGATAAAAGCTTGTGTTAAATCCCAATAAGAGTATTGAGCAGCTCGGAGAACCAAGTCATCCGACGCAAAAGGCGAAAGAAATAGCTCAGCAGCCAGCAAGCGGTTGTCGTAAAAGTCCGCATCAATAGTTCCAAGTCGGCCTGCGCCATTGATTTCCCTGATTTCGTAAACAGAAACTACACAATCTGGAAGCAGTAAAGATCGAGTCTTTTTGAACTCGTCTTTCATAAACCAATCTTTCGTTATTACATAGTATTGAGTTTCAACGGCTGGTCCGTAATTGACATAGAACCAATTAAGAGCCTGATCTATGATCCTCTCCATTTCTCTCTCAGGAACCGAATACGGAAGCGAACAAGATCCAGTGATCTCGTTGTTTACCATTTCAATAAGCTCTGCTCTGGTCATTTAAGTCTACTAATTTTTAATTATGCAAAATCGGGCAAGAACCCGATGCTGTTCATACAATCTTGATTAAAGTGCGCTTGCTGTGAACGCGGATATTTTGAACTCCAAACAATTGTATCATCCTTAGCAATATCTAAATAATAAGTGCTTCCACCAATACCAGCTGTGACAACCCATTCAGTTCCGCCATTGCGGTCATTGGCTACATATACATCCACCTCATCAAATCGGTTATCGTCATCTAGCACTTCTTCGCTTCTTTCAGTGTCTCTTTCAAATGAGAAACCGCCAAGACGAAGAGCTTTTTCGATGTCAAATGGAAGATGCGACTCGTTGACAAACTCCGAAAAATTTTTTAGATGCTTCATTTTTTATCCTTCTTTTTATCTTTTGAATTTTCATTATAGCTGCCCGATGATTCTGCAGGTTCTTTCTCCTCAACAACCATAGTTTCTTTAGAAACTTTTGCAAGCTTTCCAACTTCACCATTTCGTATCACTCCTCGTTCAACTTGACAGTTAATGATGTTTGACTTGTTTTCAATAAAGCAGTCGTTGCAGGTATTTTCAACATGCAGCGGAGATTCTACTATTTTTGAAAAATCAACAGTATTTCCTTTAGGAAAAACACTAAATAAAATGCGGCTATTCTTTATCTTGCAACCATAGAATGAACATCTCTCAAGCACTCCTTCAATTTCACAGTCAATCATCTCTAAATCAGAAAGCCTGCAATTCTTTAGCTTAGTGCTCTTTAGTTGAAAGCGGCCCGCCTCGGTATCAAGGTTGAACTCACCCTTGGTCATTCCACCGGTTACGATGACTTCAAATAACTTATCTCGCAAATTTACCCAAACGCCTTCAAGAACATCATCGTTGTCATTCATATCAAGAGTTACCTTGATATCCGGGAATTCTTTTTTGAAATCCACGTATCTTACAAAGGCTTGAGAAATTTTGTTCTGCTTTTCAATCATCTTCTTAAATTCACGGACTTCAGATTTTGTATAATCCATAAAGTTTAGAACTGAATGCATATGAGTTACGAAATAAGACAACAGATCCAAAATCTTTTTTGTTTTCTTTTCGTAATCCGCACCGCCTATGTATCGGTACTCCAAGTAATTTTTCTCAAGCTTAAGAAAGTTGACTCCATAGTACTTTTCAAAAGGAGTTTGAAAAGCGTTTCTGCTGTACACCGTGCTATCTTTATTTACAAAGAAAGCAGATTTGTTAGGCAGTATTTCTTTGATACTTCTGGCGTAAACCGAATCCCTTCTGCTAGGAAAAGATGCATACACATTTTCCTCATCAAATGACAGAATGAACTTTAGAACATTCATGTTTTTGATGTCAAAAATTGTAGGAAGCTCTACGTCATCAATTGAAACGTTCATATGAATTGAGCATCTTTCGGTAGTGTACCCGTTATTGCTAATCCATTCTAAGACTTTGATGATTACGTTCCTGGCCTCCGCGTACTTCATAGGGCCAGTGACCAATTCGCACATAGTCTTTCCGCCAGAGTAATCTGGCTCAAGTTTAAAAATATCACTTGTTGGTGCTATTGGCGAGTGATATAGCGGCTTCATCTCTTTTATATCGGAAAGAGCCATAGGAACTACAACTCTTTTCCCGATATATTTTGACAATGACCGCGCTGTCTCTACGTGACCTTTCAAATTAGAGTAGAACTCGAATTCTACTCCAATCTTTCCTGCTTCTAAAATTTCAGCAGGGCTATAGTTCTTCTTAATTTTCATCTAAACAGCTTTTTTATATTTATCTCAATGTGAGTAACTTAATTACTCCTCGTTAGGCAACGTTAAAAAGATTTTATCATTGTGAACGCGTTCAACCGATACCATTACGTGATCCCCTACAGCAAAGTTTTTCTTCTTTACCTTAATTTCTTTCTTGGAGATCAATCCCACGATATCCTTTTGAAGTTTTACCAGAGTTCCAAATGGTTGTATGGAAACAACCTCACCACCTGTGATGATTCCAAGATTCTTTTCCTTGAATTCTTCAAGTTCTTTCATACGAATGCTCGGGTCTTCATCGGTAAGAATGATCTTCTTATCTGGTGTAATTTCTTTAATCCAGAAGTGAACGGTGTCTCCTGCCGAGAACTTTCCGTTTTTGAAGTCTTCGCGCATATCAGGAGTCATTTTGCTAGTGTGTATCAAACCTGTGAAAATTTCATTGAATTCCACAAATACACCAAATTTAGCAGTGCCTGTAACCACTCCAGAATACTTTTCTTCCAAGCTAAGGCTGTCAATTTTGGAAGGCAATACATGCGAAAGATACTTTTTATGGCTGAATACAAATGTACCAGCATCCTTCAAGTAATCCTCTACCATTACATAAATTTCTTTACCGAGCATAGATTCGAAGTCTCTAACTATATTTGCTGCCGCCAGCGATCCTGGTAAGAATCCTTCTACGCCAGCCACATTTACCAAGAAGCCTCCACCGTTTCTGCTAAGAACTTTTGCGGTGTACGCACTTGTTGGTTTTTCTATCTGATGGAAGAACTCTGTGCGAATGCTTTGCGAATGTCCTTTACTTAGAGAAGCTATAGTGTATGGCTTGATGGTTTCAATTACCACCTTTTTTCCATCCTCTCCAATGAATCCCGAGAACGCCCCTTCTGTGTTTTTCATCCATTCCACAAAAGTTTCTTGGTTCATGCCGATAGTTTTGAAATACGGCTTCTCTTTTTCTAATTGAATGACGGCGTCAATCATACCAGAAAGAGTTACTACCATTTCTTTGTCATTTATGCTGACGACAGAAGTGATTGAGTGATATTCCCCTACTCTTGGTTCTTTTATTCCGCCAGAAACAGATTTTTCATAGCGGAGAAACATTTCTTCTGCTCCGCTGTCATGTCTCCAAACTTTCACACCATATTTTTTCAAAATGGTAGGGTTTGGGATTCTTCGTGCTTGACGGTCTTCTGCTTCAAAAGCCGCCCAGTCAAAGTCGATTGTTGTGTTATTTTTGATTTGCATATTTATAGGTTTTCTATGTCTATATATCTTCTATGAACTACCCCTTATGGTTATGGAACTGAGACGTATGGAATTACATATGCCGATCCCAGTCCACCTTTTCTTTGAGCTGTGCCTATTAGTTGGTCTAGCCACACCAAGAACGGAATGTTTTTGATGCTCAGAGACTCCCAAGACGGCAACCTGTCTACCGGTTTAGTTGGATGCAATTTAGTAAACGCTACTCTGGAAGGCGTAAAACTGCAAGCAAGAAGAGTTACAATGGCTGGCAAATTATTAAAAAGTATCGGAAGAACGGATTCAATGATAGGCTGCACTACTGGCTTGACCACAAATTCACCTACATCATAAAAAGGTCCGTCATTCCCAGGAAGAGAAATCTTTGGTGGGAATTGAAAGAGCTCAATTATGCTCAGAAAATTGCCTTTTAGAGAATTGACCAGATCTATGATGTTAGAAATTGTATCTAGTACTGGATAAAGTGTGGATTCCAAAAAGCCATTGATGAAATTCTTGATATCGCTTCCTTTAATGTCAGAAAGAGAAACTCCAAACATTGCTTTGATGATCATTGATACTGCGATGATCTTTGCAGCGTTTCCTTCCTGGATTGCTTCATACACTTTTCCCATTATTAAGCCAATGAGTCCTTCAATTGCTATCTGCGCAGCCTCTTTTAAGAGTGTTTTAATCAGAGACGGTGGAATGACAACCTGGGTTGGTAAGCCAACCTTTGGAAGGCGCACCTTAAACTTTGTAGGTATTTGCTTCACCATGTCAATTGTCTGCTTAAACATATTGTCGTTGAGACCTGCGGGAACTGACAGGTCAGGAATAGCGTCAAGGAGCCCGTTAATAGTTCCATAGAACATCGGAGTTGCTCTTGGAAGTGCCTTTGATAGGTCAAGTTCAAAAGATACAAGTTCTGCAATACGTTCTGCAGAAAGCGCGTCTATAATAGATGGAGCAGCTTTGATGGCAGCTATGAGAAGATACACGTAAGGCGGTACCGCTGGCAGCGTTATGTTTGTGTAACATGGAAATGGAAGAGGCGGAACATCTAGCGCTTTTGCAACAAAGCCTAAGATTTCTGGAGTTATTTCTTTAGCAACTTCTCCTAAAACCTCTTTAGCAGCTTTTTTGATTGCGTTGACACGTTCTATTACTTTTTCTTCTGCTGTTATATTCACGTCCAGAGAAAGACGATTTTCCAAATCCGATATCTCTTGATCCAGATCTCTAAAAAACTCTTTTACTGATGGTTTATCAATTGCTTGTGTAACGCGCTCTTTGATTGTTTTCTTAACATCGAGAACTTTAACAGCAGCACCAATATCCTGGAGGACTGTCTTTTTCAGTTCCGCCGGAGCGGCTAGAGCTGTCTCTAGCAGTTTTTGGAAGTTGTCAATAATTTCGCCAGGCCCCAAAGTAGGCATCATCAATTTCTTATCGTCCTTTGGAAATTTGATCACGGGTATTTTCAGTTCATCGATAGCGGCGTTCACTATGCTAAACACTTCAGTTAGACCTCTCTCAATTTGCTGAGCATCGGGTGGTACAAGCTCAAACGCTTCTTTAATCTTTCTCCGCCTCTCGATAGCCTCGGGTGAGTTTCCTCCAAGTGAAGGCGGGTCGTTAATTTCTAATTGATCAAAAGAAGACTTGATGTTTTCTTTGAGCTTGTCTATGATATTTTTTCCAGAATCTGGATTGTCAACGTCATTACGAGTGCTACCTGCTAAAAGTTTTCCTAGTGGCGAGCTTAGATTGATCTTAATTGTTCCAGGAGGAAGAATCAAATCTAGCAGGGCTTTGAGTTCAATGTTGGCCGTTGCGGGGCTGACTACGGTTGGGTGCGGTATTGAACATGGACCAAACAAGGATACCATAAATGTAGCCTCGCCTTTTTCATCAATGAGCATCACAAACGGAGATGGCACAATTCCAGCCAATGCAATCCAGACCACGATAGTTCCTATGGGTGTTGTGACAGTGATGATGTGTTTCCACACATATGGAAGAGGTATGCAAAGAATAGGGCTCGGTATGCCCATTGCTAGAGAAGGAAGCGGAGGAATTGGCGGAGGAATCGGTATTTGTATAGCCACTGGGTAATACCTAAAGAGTCGCTGGCTCATATTAGGCGGGTCAAGCTCTATGACTGGAAGTAGACTCACCTTTTGCATAATCTTGGTGTATTCCTTCCAATAACAGTTCTTTGTGTAACTTGGACATTTTCCGCTTGGCGGTCTCTGTCCTACTGGATCTGATCCAAGCAGCTGCTTGCACTGTGCTTCCAGACTTTGATTTTGTGAGCCTCCTTCATCAACACTTGTGAGATTCCGTTTTGCTTCTTCTTCTATGTCTTTCTCTTTTTGATCAACACATGCCTGTGCATTCTGCATCGTAATTTCCAAGTCGATTAACTCCTGCAGTATGAGCTCAGTATATTTTTCACAGACAAAAGATTTTCTTCGAAAGTCGTTGATTGAATTTATTGCAAAGATATTTCTCGGGCCATCTAGAAAGTTTCTATTTTGCAATTCTTCAAAGAAAACTTTTGCTGCCTCTTTTTGAGCTGCATCATTCAAAACATTATTGACATAGTTGCTGTACGCTGTAGATGCTTCAATGTTCAAAGCCGCCTGCTCAACCCGTATACGCAGGTTTGCGTCCATATTTTCCAAGAAAGCAGTAGCGACTGCGTCATCTACTTCCAGCCCTTCAGCAGCTGCCGGACTTTCTATTATTACATCTTCCTCTAGACCGTTCTTTACTATTTTTTGAATTTTTTCACCTATTAAATTTCCTCTGTCATCGTATTGAGGAGGCTGCTGATTGTAACCCTGCTCCTGGTATGTAAAAAAAGCGTTAATTCTTTGCGCCGAGTAGAATTTATTCCAAACTCCTGTTTCAAATAGGCCAGTGCGATTCTGAATAATGTTGCCTTCTGACGTGTAATACGGAAGTGATATAGGCACTATGTAAGGAGTAAGAGGCGTGGTTACTCCATCTACAGGAATTTGCAATGTTCTTGAAGAGGTTGTTGAAGCCTGTGTCCAGAGTTCTTTGCATCGATCAGCAATGTTTCCTTTTACCATCACAGTCCAAAATAGATTCTGTGAAGAAACTAAAGACGCATAATTAGGCGGCCACCATATGTTTGTGAGCGCATTGGAGGCAGGAGGGAATCCTACAGTATTTGTAAGAGGGTTGTTAGATGACTGCAGGCTTTGTCTAATGCTACTCAGGTCTTGATTTCCTATTTGTCCTAAAATTTCTACAAATTCATTGAAAGAATCCCGAGTCTCTTCCAATATGGATAACTGATAGTTTCTTTCCTCGGCGCTTAGAATTCCATTTGAAAACGCAGCAATATAGTTGGGATCAATAGATTCGCCGTTGGCGCCTGGGGTATACAAAGTCTCTTCTATTAAGGTCTCGAATTTCTCCCGGTTCGTTGTTATTTCTCTCTCGCTAATTTGAGTAAGCGCAAGTTGCTTAAGAGCAGAATCTCTCTGTATTAAAATGCTTTGTAGTTCTCCATAATAGTTTTCTAAATTGTCTCGTAATAGATCAAAATACCTGGTAGTGATCCTGTGCTGGAACGTGTGTTCAAAGAACCCCCACCAGCGATCTGACGCATCACTTTTGGTCTTTGCACACGACTGCATCTCATTGGTAATTTTCTGTAGGCCTTCCATGAATTTTTCCAACTCGCCAATTGCCTCGGCTTGGTTTGGAAGAGAAACGTCAGGGATATTTAGAGTAGAACCTGCATCGGATTGAAGTAAACCAGAGTCTATAGGGTTTTTAACAAAATCAATTGCAATAAACCCATCCTGATCCGGAGCATCGCCAATATCATTGAATTTTGCAGTTAGCGCAGCATCCTCTGCGAGCGGAGCAAGATCACCTTTTTCTCTTGCAAATGCAGAAACAACGTCACCGCTACCCGCAATCTTAATGTCCACTGACACAGTTTTTGTCTCAGGACCAGATTGTTCTCCAGGATCTTTGACAAGCACTCTTCCAGGCGCTTTCCAGTTTTTACAATTTTGATCATGGACTTTTTGAATTTCCTCAGGCCTATATGGCGCTGGAGATGGTACTCGTTCAGCACATTTGCCTATGACTTTGCCAATATCGGAAGGGACCGCCTTTTCTGGTATAATTACCAGATCAGGATCTCCATTTGCAGGAACGGAAGAAAGCTTTTCTATCTCTTTTACGCTCTCCACGGCTTTTACCATATCAGCCATTTCTTTTGCAACATCCACGTCTTTCTGTATGTTCACTTTAAGAAGCTCAGCAGTTTCAAAGAAATTCTCTTTATCTGTTGCCAGCTCGAGCATTTCTTTTACATATGAGTTTTCAGGTGATGCAAATTGCTCTTTGGCGAGAGCCTTTAGCTCATCCAGGCCTTCTGGTCCAGAAGGTGTGAGCGTTTTTTTGTATGTGGATCCTTTTAATCTATCAAGAGCTTCTTCGTTGGTTTTTACTGAAAATGCAGGCGCCCATGCAACATCTCCACCGCCTATTTTGAACAGCAGACCTAGCGAAACTGGACCAAACTTCATTCCAATAGTTGCCTCAATAGTCTTTGATATAATTGAGATCTTTAAGTTTTGAATTGGTCCCATGTTGATGCTATCGAAGTCTACTAATTTTGAAACATCGATTCCTGGATGGTCAGTGATCTCGGTGACTTTGAGCCCGCCTACTTCTTTATTAGGATCATCAATTTTTAGGAGTTCAAAATTCAGGTCTCCGTCTGGCAGACTAAAAACCTCGTCGACTATTTTTCTTAGAGATGCGAGGCCTCCATTTGCATCAACGCTACCAACAAATCTTTCGTCTTCGGGAATTGCCTCATACGGTCGGTACTCGCTGCCGTCGGCATTTATTTCTACCTTATTGTAGTCATCTGCGCTAACCGTCCGTGTAAATTGATCCACGACTTGATCAAATTTCTTTAGTATTTGTTCTTTCTCGGACTCTATTCCCGTGCCACTTGGATCCAGAATTTTTCTAATTTCCTCTAAGATCTGCTTTGCCTCGGGTGATTTAGATTCGCAGCATTCACAATTTATACCATGTATCTCTTTTTTCATTATTGCGAAACTTTAACGTTCTTGGAAGTTGAAAGCTGTTCAAATGAAGAAGCCGCGCCTACCATTACGCCAGGAGTAGACGGGAGTTTTGCGTCAACTGCTCCCGCCATCATTTTAAGAAATGCCCAGAGAGGTTCGGCGAGAACTGCCGAATACATTGGAGCGGGCCCAAGCTTTGTAGTCGCAGATCCGTTCATATTCACCTCGGTAGACTCTGCCTTGATTAGCGAATTTGAAGTGATATTGATAGTACTGTTTGCCGTGATATTGATGGTAGTGCCGACCAATTCTATGATGCTTTGACTGTCTTTGTGTTCTATGGTTATGCTGCTATCCGGATTGATAGTAATATGAGAATCTTTGTGGAAGATTTCCATACCGTTCCCCGGAGTATAGTAGACTTTCATCTCTTCGTCTTCATCATAAGCAAGAACGTGACTGTTTAGGTATGTGTCACTAATATCAGATTGCATTGCTCGGTTAATAGTCTGAATTCCATAGTACTCCGGAGAGTATAAATTTCCTTCAGAAAATTGAACTCTTACAATTGCACCTATTTTAGGTATTGATAAGCTTCCAAATCCCCCAGCCCCACCTGCAAAAACACTATTGGTTACTGGAAATGCCCAAGGAACACTTTCATCGGGTATATCATCAAAAAGGCTAAAAACTTTTATTCTGCATCGACCTAGTTTTTCTGGATCGTCATTATCAACAACAGGCCCTAACCAAATTCTTTGTGCTAAATCTTTTTGTGTTGCCATTCATTTATGAGTTATACCTTATTTATCGGTGTTTGTTGGAGGAGCTTCTTGCGGAGAATTTCCAAGTGTGCCCGGACTTTGTAAATTTACATCAGGACCTTTCATTCCAGTATTTTTTTCATTCATATTGGATTCGGGTCTTGATGCATTAAGATCAACTTGACCAATTGTAGTGTAGTTGGTAATGTCTAATTTCTCTCCAGTTGATTTCATAATAACTTTTCCTAGAGACGGCTTTTCAATTCTTTGGCCTTCCAAATCAGCATTTCCAAGATCCTGTATTTGATTTACGCGATAGCTATCAAACAAAACTTTTCCAGGGTCATCGTCATTTTTTGGAAGATTGTTAAACACAACCGGATTGAGGAACTGCTTAATGATTGCAGGGCCTGTTAAGTCCTCTTTTCCAAGTATTTTATCAGGAATTGACGGACCTTCTAATGGAACCGAACCAAAATCAGGAGTTAAGCCAAAGTTACCTTCTTTTGCAATTTCCGGAGAAGGAGGAGCTTGCAAGTTAACAGTGGTTGGCTTTACATTACTCTTTGGAGGCTCTTCTAAGCGAACTGGATCCGGCGCTATATTTGAAACGTTAGGCGCTTGAAGATCTACATTTGTCACATTTACATTTGAAACTGGTGCTTCTGTTAGTTCTACATTGGCAGGTGTATCTGTATTTGGTCTAGCCTCTACAAGATTCACTTCATTCGCAGATAGAGTTTTTGGAATTTTAGGTCCATCTAGACTAACTGATCCAGGTCTTCCGTCCATGCTTGCTCCTCCATCATCAAGTTTAACATTTGATAACTGCGTAGGGCTTACTGGAGGAGAATCCAATTGAACAACTTTGACCGTAACAGGCGAGGCCGGTGCGGATGCCAATTCTACGTTTGAAGGTGGCGCAATGTTGTCCTTTGGAGGAGCTTCCAAATCCACAGAATCTGCACGGCCACCTTCTGTTGGAGGCGCAACTAGATCAGCTTGACCTGGAGGATCATTTGCAATCGCAGGTCCTTCTAGGTCTACTGTATTTCCAGTCAACCCATTTACAGGAGGCGATGTTAAAGTAACGCTTGACGCTGTTGGTGGTCCTAAAATTGGACCTTCCAAAACAACTGCTTTGTCTGGCGATGGTGAAATCAAAGGCGCTTCCAAAACAATATTGGATGGAGGTGCTCCTGTTAGAGGCGGCGCTTGTAATTCAACAGATCCAGAAATGTTATCACTTATTAGAGGTTGATCGAGAGAAACATTGGTTGCAGTAGCTGAACCTACCGGGGCTTCTTCAAATGGAACCGTCCCGGGAGCTGAAGGAGTCGTAGAAGG
>Ga0315905_10000780_pt1 | contig 34904 bp, 36 predicted proteins | sample LakEriMetagenome_5_FD_203522 | JGI IMG/M metagenome (GOLD analysis project Ga0315905, IMG submission 203522) | Freshwater fungal communities from buoy surface, Lake Erie, Ohio, United States - Buoy 4 MA121 | ecosystem: Environmental > Aquatic > Freshwater > Lake | place: USA: Lake Erie, Ohio... | reverse complement strand
AATCCTTGATCTAGTACTTCATAATGCCGAAAGACTTCATTTTTTAAATCAAATTCCACATGGCGCGACATAACAATCAAGGTTTGACGCATTAAAAAGGTTAAAAAGCCTGCAACCAACGAAGTGCCTATTGCTAATAAAATATTTTGGATTAACAATTGCATAACTTGTTGCGAATTCATGCCGTTTTCGGGGTAGTTTTCAATAATTTTAAAAGCGGCACTAATCAACTTTGGGGTGTATGAAAAGAAAATTTGAGCAATAATTGTAATACAAATACCCAATAAAAAGTGGTATTTGTATTTAATAAAGTATTTATTTAAATATTGAAGTTCTTTCATGCGTTGCGGAGCGCTGTTTTTGTTTTATTTATTTTTTTGTTAAAATAGTAGATAAAAAATAATCTGTAAAAATTTAGTACGTTCAAATTTTGCTAACATTTTGCTAATTAACGTGTAATTCGATGTAACATCTTGAATAAAACGTTAAATTTGCCACTACTTATTGATAAAGTCGCATTACAAAATTAATTTTATGACTGCAGAAATCACTACAGCAAAGGAGCTACAAAAAATGGATCCAGTATTTGGACAACTATCATTTGATAACCACGAACAAATCGTTTTTTGTCACGACAAAGATACAGGTTTAAAAGCAATAATCGGAATTCATAATACTGTTTTGGGTCCGGCTCTCGGCGGTACTCGTATGTGGAAATACAATAACGAATGGGAAGCTTTAAACGATGTTTTGCGTTTATCCCGTGGAATGACCTATAAATCAGCTATCTCTGGATTGGATTTAGGAGGAGGTAAAGCCGTAATTATTGGCGATGCAAAGACAGATAAAAATCCAGCATTAATGCGAAAATTTGGCGAATTTGTAAATTCTCTTTCTGGAAAATATATCACCGCTGAAGATGTTGGAATGGTAACCGCAGATATGGATACCGTTCGTGATGTAACACCCTACGTTACGGGTATTTCTGAATCGCGTGGTGGTTCTGGTAATCCCTCGCCTGTAACTGCCTATGGGGTATATATGGGAATGAAAGCAGCCGCTAAATACCAATTTGGGTCAGACAATCTTTCTGGGAAAAAAGTACTGGTTCAAGGTGTTGGTCACGTTGGTGAAACCTTAGTTAGTTATTTATGTAAAGAAGGTGCTTTGGTTCAAATTGCCGACTTGAGTGAACAACGTTTGGAGGAAGTAAGTCAAAAATATGGTGCAACGATCTTCGCTGGAGCCGATTTGTATAGTGCCGATGTTGATATTTATGCACCCTGTGCTTTGGGCGCTACCATTAATGATGATTCAGTTTATAAAATTAAAGCTAAAGTGATTGCTGGTGCGGCCAATAACCAATTGGCTAACGAAAATGTACACGGTCCTATTTTGCAAGAACGCGGTATTGTTTATGCGCCCGATTTCTTAATTAACGCTGGTGGAATTATTAATGTGTATGGTGAAATTGCCAATTACGGTAAAGAGGAAGCGATGCGTCGTACAGAAAATATCTACAACACTACGTTGGAAATTTTTGATTATGCGGTAAAAAACAATTTAACAACGCAAAAAGCAGCCATGGCAATTGCAGAAAGTCGTATTGAACAACGCCGAAAAGAAAACGCGAAATAACCGTGTTTCCTAAAAAATAATTTTATTTTTGCAAAGCGAAAGAAAAGTACTTCTTTCGCTTTGTTAATTTAAAACCCAAAAGTTCTTATTCCGTGTTAAACCGAAGACATATTCGAATCAAAGTGATGCAAACCATTTATGCCATGCATCAAAGTGGAAGTGATGATTTATCCAAGCAGGAGAAATTCTTGAAAGCCAGTTTGGACAACATCCTCGATTTGTATCTTATTTTATTGTCTTCGTTAGTTGAACTTCGTAAAAAAGAAGAAGCTTACCTCGAGTTGGCTAAAAATAAACACTTAGCTACAAAGGAAGAACGCAATCCGAATCCACGTTTTATCCAGAATCCAGTTCTATTAGCTTTAGAAAAAAATGCCTCGCTTCAAAACGCTTTGGCAACCAATCATATTCATAACTGGCAGCATAATGACGATACAATTATCTATATGTTGCAAGATGTTAAAAATAGTACCATATATCAAAAGTATATGGCAAAACCAGCGGTTACTTTTGAAGATGAGCGTTATTTTGTAACCGATTTATTTACGGAAATCATTGCGCCCAATGAAAAGCTTTATGCGTATTTAGAGGATTTTAAACTCACGTGGGTAGATGATATTCCGGTAGTGAACACTTTAATTCAAAAGCAATTGCGTCATTTTGTTGCGGATGAATTTTGTGTTCCGAAAATTTTCAAAGATGAAGAAGATGCAGATTTCGCCCTTGATTTATTGCGCAAAACCATTTTGAATGAAAGCGCGTTTGGGGCCGAATTTGAGAACAAAACGCCAAATTGGGACACGGAACGAATTGCAGAGCTCGATACGATTATGCTTAAAATGGCGATTTGCGAGTTTCTAAAATTCCCTTCTATTCCGGTTAAAGTAACCATTAACGAATATTTGGAATTAGCCAAAGAGTACTCAACCCCCAAAAGCAGTATCTTTATCAATGGAATCTTGGATAACTTAGTCAAAGAATACCAAACCAGTGGGAAAATGAAAAAAGCCGGTCGCGGTCTTTTATAATCAATTAAATAGTTATTTATGAATGAATTAACACAATTTTTGCCTATTTTATTAATGTTTGTGGTCATTTATTTTTTTATGATTCGCCCGCAACAAAACCGCATGAAAAAAGAAAAAGAGTTTGAAAATTCCTTAAAAGTTGGAGACCGCATTATTACCAAAAGCGGTATTCATGCTAAAATTGTCGAACTCGGAGAAACCACTGTGGTCATCGAGACCATGTCGGGGAAACTTAAAATGGAGCGCACAGCCATTTCGATGGAATTGAGTGCTGCTTTACACAAAAAAGCATAACTAAAATCCCGAGAAATCGGGATTTTTTTATTTCTTGTAACGATCATTCAAACCGCTACCTGCAAGAATCAGCGGTTTTATTTTTTCTAGGCGACTCGCTTTAGTAGCCTCTTGTTTAGCGGTGGCAATGTATTCCAAAAACTCATTTTGCTTAGATAAGGTAAACTGATCAAAAGCGGCATGAAGTGCACTATCATTAGTGAGTGCAGCGTCTAAATAGGCACATTCGATTCGGGCTTTCTTCTCGGGTTTGATCGTTAAACCAGCACGTTCGTTGGCAATCGCTTCATGAACATAGTGCAATACTTCTTGTGCGTTGACGGCATTCCATTGGGCAAAGCGCCATTGACGAAGACCTTTGGTTACGCCTTCGTTTGCATTGACCAGTACGCCCAATTCATCTTTTAAAAAGACACCGTTAAAAAACCAAATCGTAAAGTAGTTTTTAAATCCGCCGAGACCCAGCACATTTTTCCCGTTCAGCGTATACACAATTCCACCCCATTTCGTGGTTTCTACCAATTCGGTGGTGGCGAGAAGATCCTTTAACCTCTCAATTTCTTGTTGCCAATAGGCATTGCGGTTCCACGATTTTGATTCACTCATTACTTATAACCTGCCTATAGGCAAATTCAAAATTTAAAATTTATAATTTCTTTTAGCACCCGGCAAGCCGCCGCGCTTTTCGCTGTATCTTTACCTCCGCTAGCGCTCCAGCAAAGGATGCCGTTTCAATCGCTGGTGCAGATCACTGCAAAAGTAGACGTTTTAATAACTCAATTGAATTTTTTTAAAACGGATGGGGTTGAAGATTCGTATTCAGTAATTAGTACCCTGTTACAGTTCACGAATAAACTTGTGAATACTTAACTCAATCTAACAAATTTACTTCATGATTGTTTATGTAATGAACAAAAAAAACCGGACAATGCCGGTTTTGGAGTAGTATATGTGATTCAAAGTAATTACAAAGTGTTAGTGGGAAAGTATTAATTTACCATTAAAACGTTGCTGATCATTAATTAAAGTCCAAAAATAGAGACCTTTTTGGAAATGACTAAAATCAAAAGTAGCATTCGAATTCAGATTTTGTTTTTGCTCAAACACTTTTTTACCTGTGGTATCAAATAATTGAAAAGTACCGGTTGAAGGAGTAGACAAAGAGAGATTTTCTAGGTTTAGTGTCACCAAACCTTGACTTGGATTAGGAATTACAGAAACAGTTTCTTGAGTCGAAACAGGAATGTTCGTTGATAAATTCGTAGCATAGCAAATTTCGAGTTTAGGATGCAAAGTCGCATTGGGGTGATCGCTCGAAGCAAAGGCCAACAAACGGTAGGGCAATTCTGTTTTTAACTTAAGTAAAAAGCCATAACTACTGTTAGGGTTTGCTAATTCATCTTGGATTAAATTTTTTACATCTAAGGTATAATCTTGAAACGGGTCGATATCTTGAAGTAGTGTAACCTCATTTTGTGTAGTGGTTGTGGGTTGGTTATTCCATGCCACATCCTCATTCCATGGAGTTGTAATGCGTTGTAATACGGATTCATTACTTCCACTTACATGAACATGTTCTCCATTGGCATACCCGTTAACCGCATTAGGGTTGTTGTATAGGGTCAGTGTAGCCGATTGAATAGTTGCTCCTGTTGGGATACTACTTAAATCAAAATCGATAAGCCCACGGATACTAATTGGAGTTCCAAATATTGTCCATGCACAAGCATCCAACTCGGGTGAGTTTCCCTGCCCCGTTGAGAGTACATTACTTGAAATAAATGCATCTTTACCTACTGTAGCATTAGGCTGAATGGTTACAGTTGTGCATGGAAGAGTATAGGTAATCACTAGTTTAGGGTGTAAAGCTGCATTTGGATGATCACTTGAGGCAAAAACCAAGAGGCGAAAAGGAGATTCCGTTTTTAATTTCAGTAAGAATCCAAAGCTGTTGTTGGGATTTGCCAGTTCATCTTGAATTAAGCTGGTAACATTTAAAACATAATTTTGAAAAGGATCAGTGCTTTGGGGTAACGTTACTTCGTTTTGACTGGTCGTCGTAGGTTGGTTACTCCAAGCCACATCTTCGCTCCAAGGCGAAGTAATACGTTGTAAAACCGATTCATTGCTCCCGCTCGCACTGGCATGTTGTCCATTGGCAAATCCATTGACCGAATTCGGGTTATTGTAAAGGGTTAGTGTAGCAGTTTGAATAATTGCGCCAGGTGGTAAACTGCTTAGATCAAAGTCAATAAGACCTCGAATAGCCATGGGTGATCCAAATATGGTCCAAGCTCCAGCATCTAGCTCAGGCGAAGTTCCTTGTCCTGTTGTAGGCACATTACTGGAGATGAAGGCGTCTTTTCCAAGGGTTGCATTGGGTTGAAGTGTTAATGTATTTTGACTGTTTCCGGCTGAAATTATCAAAACTAGAGCCGTGAATAGTGAGAAAAGTTTAAACATTTAAAGTAACATTAATTATTAGGTTGGGCAAAGATATGCTATATTAGATGTTTGAAAATGAAAATGACTACTTATTCTGGTCGCCATTTGTAAGTTTTTATAAAAAGTTGCGATAGTACTGCATAAAGTTTCCTCTGCATAAAGTTTCCTGACTTTGAGCCTTTAAATAAATAAAAAAAAACCACGAAGTCAGGAGACTTCGCGGAGCTTAAACGGATTGCATCCGAGGCTTTAGCCTAACGTAAAATGTAAATCCGAGCCAACATGATGTTTTGTAAAACAGTTTATGCCTTTAGTCAAACTTTGTAGTGGCTGTTAACTCGGCAATTTTCACAATGACCTCGACCGCTTTTTGCATGCTTTCTACGGGGACATATTCATACTTACCGTGGAAATTGTGCCCGCCGGCAAAAATATTGGGGCAGGGGAGTCCCATATACGATAATCGAGAACCGTCGGTACCGCCACGGATTGGTTTAATTAGCGGTTGTATTCCCAATTCACGCATCGCTTTTTCAGCCAAATCGACAATAAAATACATCGGCTCGACTTTTTCACGCATGTTGTAGTACTGATCGTTCACCTTGGCAATACAAATGTCTTCGCCAAACTGTGCTGCAAAACGCATATTGATGTCTTGGACTATTTTCAAAACCAATTCTTTACGCGCTTCAAACTTTGTTCGGTCATGATCACGAATGATCAGTTCTAAATGCGTTTCTTCTAAGCTACCGGTCAACGCTGTTACATGGAAAAAGCCTTCATAGCCCTCGGTTTCTTGAGGAATTTCGTTTTTTGGTAATGCATTGATAAAATCATTGGCAATCAACATGGAGTTGATCATCTTGTCTTTAGCGTAGCCCGGGTGAACACTTTTTCCTTTAAAAGTGATTTTTGCACCCGCTGCATTAAAGTTCTCATATTCGAGTTCGCCAATTTGACTTCCGTCCATGGTGTATGCCCATTGCGCGTCAAATTTTTCCACATCAAAAAAATCGGCACCCCGCCCAATTTCTTCATCGGGTGTAAAGCCCACGCGAATGGTACCGTGCTTGATTTCGGGATGTTGCACTAAATATTCCATCGCCGTAACAATTTCGGTAAGTCCGGCTTTGTCATCGGCACCCAATAAGGTCAATCCGTTGGTTGTAATCAAGGTTTGTCCTTTATACAGTAACAAATCTTCAAAATAGGAGGGCGATAAGATGATGTTCTTTTCGGCATTTAATACAATATCACCCCCGTCATAGTTGGATACGATTTGTGGTGTAACCCCTTTTCCGGTAAAGTCGGGCGAAGTATCATAATGCGACACAAAACCAATGGTAGGTACTTCATGGTCTACGTTGGAGGGAAGCGTTCCCATTACATAGCCTTTTTCATCGATAGTAACATCGGATAAACCAATGGTTTTTAATTCGTGAACTAAGTGATTTGCCAAGTCCAATTGTTTGGCTGTACTTGGAGTTGTTGGAGAGTTGGCGTCTGATTCGGTATCGATTGTGACATAACTTATAAAGCGGTCAATGATATGCTGCATAGGAGTTGTATTTGTGTCGCAAATATAATAAATCGTAACTATTTAGGTAAAAAAAATCCCCGTATCAGCCGATTCAGGGAAGTTCTATTTTGCTATTTTTTAGTTACTCGTTTACTAAAACCCACTCGCCAGAAGCCAACATTGATTCTGCTTTTTTATACTTCATCGATTCGGTTTTACCGCTTAATACGTGCTTTATAGTAACCGTATCGTTTCGGTTGATTTTAGGCATTTCTCGCACAACCGTTTCGGTACGTTGGGGTGCTTCTTTTGAATTAGTAGCATTGCGCTCTGCAACTTCATTTTCGTTACGCGATTCGGTGTATTGTTCATTTGAACGATTTTCAAAACGAGCTTCGTGAATATTTTGCGCAGCCTGTTGCTGTGGTAAATCGCCTTTAAACAAGAACGAAATCACTTCTTTATTAACAGAATTTAGCATGCTACGGAATAAGTTGAAAGCTTCCAACTTGTAAATCAGTAAAGGATCTTTTTGTTCGTGAACAGCCAATTGTACTGAAGTTTTTAACTCGTCCATTTTTCGCAAATGTTTCTTCCAAGCTTCATCAACAATCGCAAGCGTAATGTTTTTTTCAAAATCGGCTACTAGCTGCACCCCTTTTGATTCATAAGCTTTTTTAAGATCGGTTACTACATTTAACGATTTAATACCGTCGGTAAACGGAACTACAATACGTTCAAAATGATTGCCTGGATTTTCATAAACATTGGCGATAATTGGAAAAGCTTCACGTGCAGAACGTTCACATTTTTCAGAATAATATTGGTAAGCCGCTTTATACAAACGACCGGTAATTTCCATATCGTTTAATTTTTCAAATTCCGATTCAGAAACGGGAGAAGTAATCGAAAAATAGCGAATTACTTCAAATTCGAACGATTTAAAATCGTTAATTGCTTTATTGTCGCCTACAATTACTTCGCAGGTATCATACATCATATTTACGATGTCTAGCTTTAAGCGTTCACCATGAAGCGCGTGACGACGGCGTTTGTAGACTACTTCGCGTTGGGCATTCATAACATCATCATATTCCAGTAATCGTTTACGCACCCCAAAGTTGTTTTCTTCTACTTTTTTCTGGGCGCGCTCAATCGATTTGGTCATCATTGAATGTTGAATAACTTCGCCTTCTTTTAAGCCCATTCGGTCCATGATTTTAGCAACACGATCCGATCCAAACAAACGCATCAAGTTATCTTCCAATGAAACGTAGAATTGCGAACTTCCAGGATCCCCTTGACGACCCGAACGACCGCGTAACTGACGGTCAACGCGACGTGAATCGTGACGTTCGGTTCCAATGATTGCTAAACCACCAGCTGCTTTTACCTCGGGAGATAGTTTAATATCGGTTCCACGACCCGCCATATTGGTTGCAATCGTAACAACGCCAGGTTTTCCAGCTTCAGCAACAATATCGGCTTCTTTTTTATGCAACTTTGCATTCAATACATTATGTGGAATCGAACGAATTTTCAACATACGACTCAACAATTCCGAAATCTCAACCGAAGTCGTACCAATCAAAACTGGGCGACCCGCTTGTGAAATTTGCACCACATCTTCGATAATCGCATTGTATTTTTCACGAACTGAGCGGTAAATTAAATCCTCTTTATCATCACGAGAAATCCCTCGGTTGGTCGGAATTTCAACCACGTCCAATTTGTAGATTTCCCAAAACTCACCTGCTTCCGTTACAGCTGTACCAGTCATACCCGCCAGTTTGTTGTACATACGGAAATAGTTTTGCAGCGTAATTGTGGCAAATGTTTGGGTAGCTGCTTCGATCGTTACATTTTCTTTGGCTTCGATTGCTTGGTGCAATCCATCAGAATAACGACGACCGTCCATAATACGACCCGTTTGTTCGTCAACAATTAATATTTTATTGTCCATGATGACGTATTCGACATCTTTTTCAAACAAAGTATAGGCTTTCAATAATTGTGTAAGTGTATGAATACGTTCACTCTTTATACCAAAATCTTGGAATAGACGCTCGCGTGCTTCTGCTTCTTTGTCTTTGTCCAAATTCATTTTTTCGATGTTGGCAATTTCCGTTCCAATATCGGGTAAAACAAAAAAGTCATCCGAAGTGTCTTGGGATAAAAATTTAATCCCATTGTCGGTTAGTTCAACTTGATTGTTTTTTTCTTCGATAACAAAATACAAGGCTTCATCCACTTTGTGCATTTCGCGGTTGTTGTCTTGCATGTATTGGTTTTCCGTTTTTTGCAACAATTGTTTTACGCCTTCTTCGCTTAAAAACTTAATTAACGCCTTGTTTTTAGGTAAAGAGCGGTAAGCACGCAACAATTGAAATCCACCGTCTTTGGTATTTCCTTCTTTGATTAACTTTTTAGCTTCTGCCAAAAAACCATTGGCCAATTGCCGTTGTAAGTTGTATAGATTTTCAATTTTTGGTTTCAATTCATTAAACTCATGACGGTCACCATCGGGTACGGGTCCCGAGATAATTAGAGGCGTACGTGCATCATCAATCAACACCGAGTCGACCTCATCGACAATCGCATAATTGTGTTTGCGTTGCACAAGATCTTCGGGCGAGTGCGCCATGTTATCACGCAAGTAGTCAAAACCAAACTCGTTATTGGTTCCATAGGTTATATCGGCATCATATGCTTTTCGACGTGCTGCAGTATTAGGCGAGTGGTTGTCAATACAATCAACCGTTAGGCCGTGAAATTCAAACAACGGTGCTTTCCAGGTGCTATCGCGTTTTGCGAGGTAGTCGTTTACGGTTACTAAATGCACACCGTTTCCGGTTAATGCGTTAAGATATAAGGGTAGGGTAGCCACTAAGGTTTTTCCTTCCCCTGTTTGCATCTCGGAGATTTTTCCTTGGTGAAGCACAATACCACCGATCAATTGCACATCATAGTGAATCATGTCCCACGTGATTTCTTTACCAGCGGCATTCCAAGAATTTGCCCAAATCGCTTGATCACCTTCTAAGGTTACATAGCCTTTGGTTGCGGATAATTCTCGGTCCATAGCAGTTGCGGTTACGGTAACAGCTGTATTATCTTTAAAACGTTTTGCAGTTTCTTTCACTACAGCAAAAGCTTCAGGTAAAATAGCATTTAATGTTTTTTCAGAGGCTTCGTAGGCCTCTTTTTCCAAGGCATCGATTTTATTGTAAATATCTTCACGCGCATCAATATCCAGCGTTGCTTCAGCTTCACTTTTCAATTGGATAATTTCGTCATCAAATTTGGCGCGTGACGCTTTAATTTTGGATTTAAATTCGGTCGTTTTTTCGCGTAATTGGTCGTTTGATAGACTGTTCAATGCACCTTCAAGTGCTTTGATTTTCAGAACCAATGGTTGAATCGCTTTAACATCTTTTTCGGATTTATCTCCGACAAATAGTTTAAGTATGCTGTTAATGATACTCATGGTGTAATTAATTTAGTGTTCACCTCTTTTGGTGGTGTGCAAATTTAAACAAAAAAAAAGCCCCAAATGAGACTTTTTTTTCAGTTGTGAAGTTTTTATTTTTTAGTATTCGTCCTCATTCCACAGATAATCTTCATCCGTAGGATAATCGGGCCAAATTTCTTCCATAGACTCATAGATCTCGCCTTCATCTTCAATAGATTGAAGGTTTTCAACCACCTCAAGTGGAGCGCCGGTTCTAATGGCAAAATCGATTAATTCGTCTTTAGTAGCAGGCCATGGTGCATCACTTAAATACGATGCTAATTCTAATGTCCAATACATCTTCTTTCGATTTTTAATTCAATGCAAAAATAAATTTTTAACTGAAAAAGTCAAGTAAAATTTGATTTATTTTAATTTAAAAGTTAAGAACGTAATAATAGGTGTTTTACGCTTGCTTTTTTTTTGATTATTTATAAAAAATTAACCTATTACTTTCGGGGAATCCATGGGGTTTCCAAAGCGTTTAAGTCGTAAGACAACTTCCGTGCCAAGACAAAAAGATAGTCAGAAAGTCGGTTGAGGTATTTAATAACGAGCGCATCCGTTGGTTCAATGTCATTTAAATGTACTGCTAAACGCTCCGCTCTGCGGCAAACACATCGTGCAACATGACAATACGACACGGTTGTATGTCCGCCTGGCAGCACAAAGTGAGTCATCGGAGGTAATTCGGCATCCATTTTATCCATTTCCATTTCTAAATAAGCAATATCTTCCTCAGTAACGCCTAAATTTTGCAAGCGTTTTTCGCCATTTTTTAAAACTTCTTTTTCTGGAGGTGTTGCCAATATAGCTCCAATGGTAAACAATCGATCTTGGATTTCGACCAAAACCGATTGGTACAAGGGATTAATCGATTGATCTCTTACGAGTCCAATATAGCTGTTGAGTTCATCTACCGTTCCATAACTCTCAATTCGAATATGGTGTTTGGGTACACGGTCCCCTCCAAATAATGAAGTGGTTCCTGTATCTCCCGTTTTAGTATAAATTTTCATGAAAAACTGGGTTAGATAACAAATGTAAATTATTTAGCTGAAGCAAAATGCACACTTTAGGTTAAATCGCTATAATTCAATTATACGTTATGAGCGTGTGCTGTTCTTGTTGACAACATCACTTTCAATAATTCCATCCCGCAATCGGATGATACGGTGGGCATATTGTGCAATATCTTCTTCGTGGGTAACCAAAATAACAGTATTTCCACTGGCATGAATGGCATCAAAAAGTTTCATTATCTCCTCAGATGTTTTACTGTCCAAATTACCGGTGGGTTCATCGGCCAAGATAATTGAAGGGTTGTTTACCAAAGCGCGTGCTACTGCAACCCGTTGGCGTTGTCCACCTGAAAGTTGATTGGGTTGGTGATCCATTCGATCGGCTAATCCCACTTGAGATAAAACTTCTTTGGCGCGTTGGTGACGGTCAGCTTTTGAATAGCCCGCATAAACCATAGGTAAAGCTACATTATCCAATGCCGTTGTTCTCGGAAGTAGATTAAAGGTTTGAAATACAAACCCAATTTCTTTGTTTCGAACCTCTGCTAAGTCATCATCGTGCATTTTGGAAACATCTTTCCCATTGAGTATATATGTTCCTGATGTGGGCGTGTCTAAACATCCTAAAAGATTCATTAAGGTTGATTTTCCCGAACCCGAGGGTCCCATTAATGCCACATATTCACCTTTTTGGATTTCCAAATCAATTCCTTTTAAAACATTGATCGTTTCACTTCCTAGCTGGAAGTCGCGTTTTATCGCTTTGATTTTAATTAACGATTCGGTCATGGTATAGCGTATTCGAAAAATTGCCTAATTGCAAATTGAAAGATAAGTAATTTTTAGTGTGGTTTTGTTACAGAACTCCTAAAATTTTAGCACCGAATTACAAAATGTTCTTTTGCTAAAGATTGTTCACTTCGAAAGAAAACGATACCCCATTGATAGGTATCGATGGTGACCGTTACCAAAGGGTGGTTTTTGATTATTTTCCAAGCTTCTTGCATCTCGGTCGACCAATGAATATCGTCAAAAATCCATACCGAATTATTGTTTACTGTGGGTAATAACAACTCAAAATACGAAAGTGTAGCTGATTTGGAATGATTGCCGTCAAAGTAAATTAGATCGAAGTGCGTATTTTCTTCTAGGGTATTGAAATAATCACCAAACTCAGTCGTCACAAATTCGATGGATGAAGCCGTTGCAAATTGCTTTTGTAATGATGTTTTGGCAATCGTTTGGGTGTTGGTACAACCTTCTAGTGTGATGAGTTTTGCCGATGGATTTCCAGCATGTAAAGTAGCTGTCGCTAAACCCAATGAAGTTCCGATTTCTAAAATGGAATCGGGTTGGAAATAGTGAACCATCCGGTACAATAAGCGCCCTCTTCGAGATGAAATTCCAGCATTTTTTGCTATGGCATTAATCGCTCGGGTATTGGATTTGAAAACCCGCGAACCTGCACCAAAGTCGGTTACTTCTATTGTAGCGGTATTTTCCAAAAGTTGGTTGCGATACGCAGCAAGTGATGGGTACGCAGCATATTTTTTTCGATCATAAAAACATTGAGTCACCAAATCAAACACAAAAGGCGAGTGCACTCCATGTTCGTTTTTGGAGCGCCACAAGAATTGAATATAAGCTAGAATTGGATACATGGTACATCAACTTTTTTTTCTACTATTATTGCATACTGCATACTGCCACTGCCTACTGTTCACTGCCTACTGTTCACTGCCGACTACTCAACCCTCTAGTTTTGCTGAAAGTTCAAACCAGCGTTCTTCCTTTTCTTCCAACGATTTAATAATTTTTTGCAATTCCAAAGCCTTCAATTCAATAGCATCAGGTGCTAGCGTACCATCGGTGAATTGTTGTTCGATTTGTTTTTTAGTGTATTCTAAATCTTTGATTTCGCGTTCGATTTTCTGGAATTCCTTTTGTTCGTTAAACGTCAGGCCTTGTTTGACTTGCTTTTCTTTCCAGTTTTTGGAAGTATTGCCCTCCGATTTTTCTTCTTTTTCAGGAGCAGCACTATCTTCATACGCGCGAAAATCGGAGTAGTTTCCAGGGAAATCTTCAATCACCCCTTGGCCGCGGAACACAAACAAGTGATCTACAATTTTATCCATAAAATAGCGGTCGTGCGACACTACTAATAGACAGCCCGGATAGTCCAGCAAGAAGTTTTCCAACACATTTAAGGTCACAATATCCAGGTCATTCGTGGGTTCGTCCAGAATTAAGAAATTTGGATTTTGAATTAGAACCGTACATAAATACAAGCGTTTTAATTCGCCCCCACTTAATTTTTCTACATAATCGTGTTGTTTTTTACGATCAAATAAAAAGCGTTCGAGTAAACCACCTGCAGAAATCGTTCGTCCTTTGGTCAAAGGGATGTACTCACCGTATTCTTTGATGATATCAATCACCTTTTGTTGGGGTTTCGGATTGATGCCGCTTTGGGTATAATAACCTATTTTTATGGTATCCCCGATGACTACTTTTCCAGAATCGGGCAGCAAGGTTTGGGTAAGAATATTAAGGAAAGTCGATTTTCCGGTGCCATTTTTACCAATTATCCCCATCCGCTCGCCACGGTTGAAGGTATAGTCAAAGCCATCCATGATGATTTTATCTTGGAATTTTTTAGACACTTTGTGTAATTCGACCACTTTACTGCCCATACGTTCCATGTTGATTTCCAACTCCATCACATGCTCTTTACGGCGGGAATGGGCTTTTTCTTTGATCATATAAAAGTCGTCAATACGCGATTTTGATTTGGTAGTTCGCGCTTTGGGTTGTCGACGCATCCAATCCAACTCTTTTACAAAAAGGTTTTTGGCCTTGTCTACCGATGCATTTTCGCTTGCAATTCGTTCTTCTTTTTTCTGTAAAAAATAAGAGTAGTTGCCTTTGTATTGGTAGAGTTTTCCGTTGTCGAGTTCGATAATTTCAGTACAAACGCGTTCCAAAAAAAATCGATCGTGGGTAACCATAAACAAGGTCATGTTTTCTTTTGCAAAATAATTCTCAAGCCATTCAATCATTTCCAAGTCCAAATGGTTGGTGGGTTCGTCCAATATTAATAGGTCGGGACGGTTGATCAAAATGATGGCTAAGGCCAAGCGTTTTTTTTGTCCACCCGAAAGATTTTTCACTTTGAGTTTCAAATCATCGAGTTTCAGTTTAAATAGGATTTGTTTATACTGCGTTTCGAAATCCCACGCATTATAACGATCCATATTCTCGAATGCTTTTTGGTACGCTTCTTCATCTTCGGGATTTTCAAGCGCTTTTTCGTATTGTTCGATAATCTTTAGGGTATCATTATCGCTGGCAAAAATACTTTCTTCAATTGTAAGTTCGGGTTGTAAACTGGGTTCTTGGGATAGAAATGCCATTTTAATGTCTTTACGCATGATGATTTGACCCGCATCGGGAGTGTCTTCACCTGTAATCATTTTCAATAGCGAAGTTTTTCCTGTACCATTTTTGGCGACAAAAGCAATTTTCTGGTCCTTGTTAATTCCGAAGGACAGATTTTGAAAAAGAGTACGTTCACCGTAGGATTTGGTAATATTTTCGACCGATAGATAATTCAAAACACGAGTTTTTTATGGCTAATTTGCCCTGCAAAAGTAACGGATTGGGAGGCATTCACCAATTTTATTTAGGCGATTTATAATTAAAGGCAATCTGTATCTTTGCAGTATGCAACTCTCGGTCGTTATTTTAAATTACAAGGTGCGCTTTTTCTTAGAACAATGTTTATACAGTGTTCAAAAAGCCATTGCTACAATCGATGCCGAAGTTATTGTGGTTGATAATGCTTCATCTGATGACAGTTGTGCAATGGTTCAGGAACGTTTTCCGAATGTCAAGTTGATTACCAATGCCGAAAATTATGGTTTCCCAAAAGGTAATAATATAGGTGTGGCCGAAGCCAAAGGGAAGTACCTGTGCATCTTGAATCCCGATACCGTAGTTGCTGAAGATACGTTTACAAAAATCTTTTCGCATTTAGCATCCCATCCTGAATTGGAATCGAATTTAGGGATTTTAGGGTGCAAGTTAATCGACGGCACGGGCCATTTTTTACCCGAATCTAAGCGTGGTGTTCCAACACCTTGGGTAGCATTTACCAAAATTTTTGGGTTGTACAAAGTATTTCCAGCGATTTCACTTTTTAATCGGTATTATGCCCAACAGCTTTCCGAAAATCAATCGGGTCCGGTGGATATCTTGGTAGGGGCTTTTATGGTAATGCCGCGCGAAGTATATTTGGAGTTGGGCGGATTTGACGAAAACTGTTTTATGTATTCCGATGACATCGATTTGAGTTATTTGAGTTTGAAGTCGGGTCGCACCAACTATTATTTTCATGAAACTTCAGTTATTCATTACAAAGGAGAAAGTACCGTTCGCGATGGATTGTATATAAAACGATTTCGCGAGGCCATGCAGTTTTTTTACCAAAAACATTTTCGAAAGTCCTATGGTTTTGATGTGATGATGCGCTTAGGGGCCTTTCTTTTTTCTTTGGTTAAACAATCGCAACAACGCAATCGCACGATAAATAGCACTAAAACGATTGTATTTACTCGTGATGGGTTGCAATTGCAAGCAGCACATCCGGTGGAATATTACAAGGAACTAGCAGACTTAACTACAGCCTTAGCGCCGGGCGAACGCGTCGTTTTTGATACACGATCCTATTCGTTTGCCGACCTTGTACAGTTTATGGAAAAGCATTGTCAAACGGGGTGTCAGTTTCGAAATTACCTGTCCCAATTTGAGGGTATCATCGGGAGTGATCACGCAAACGATGTAGGAGGTGTTGAATTTTTATGAAAATTTAAGAATTTCATTATTTAGGCTCAGAAGAATTAGTATTTTTGCAATCCAAAATAGAACACACAACGTCACACTTGAAATATGGCAAAGTTTGAATTGAAATTACCCAAAATGGGAGAGAGTGTTGCAGAAGCAACGATTACCAATTGGTTGAAAAATGTAGGCGATACTATTGCCGCTGATGAAGCGGTATTGGAAATTGCTACCGACAAAGTAGATAGTGAGGTGCCGAGCGAAGTTTCGGGAACGTTAACAGAAATTTTGTTTCAAGTCAATGATGTGGTAAAAGTAGGTCAGACCATCGCAATTATCGAAACAGAAGGTGGTGCACCAGCAGAGACAGCTCCTCAAGCGGCGGCAGCTCCAGTGGTTGAGGCGGTTGCAGCAACGATTGAAGTGGCTAAAGAAGTGGCAGCTCCAGCAGATTTCTCAGGTTCGGATAAATTTTATTCGCCTTTGGTAAAAAATATTGCCAAGGAAGAAGGAATTTCGGTAGCTGAATTAGATACAATAGCTGGTACAGGTAAAGAAGGACGTGTGACGAAAGAAGATATTTTAAATTACATTAAAAACAAAGGAAATCAACCATTTGCTTCAGCAGCTACGCCTGCATCGGTTGTGACTCCTGCACCTGCTCCTCAAGCCGTTCCAGTATCTGTAAATGGAGGGGACGAAATTGTGGAAATGGACCGCATGCGTAAGTTGATTTCGAAATATATGGTAGAATCCGTTCAAACTTCGGCGCATGTTCAGTCGTTTATTGAAGTAGATGTTACCAATATTGTGAAATGGCGTGATAAAGTGAAAAATGCGTTTGAAAAACGGGAAGGTGAAAAACTTACGTTTACACCTATTTTCATGGAAGCCGTTGCCAAAGCGTTAAAAGACTTCCCGATGATGAATATTTCGGTGGAAGGCGAGTATATTGTAAAAAAGAAAAACATCAACTTAGGGATGGCGGCCGCTTTACCGAATGGAAACTTGATTGTTCCGGTAATTAAAAATGCGGATCAATTGAATTTGGTTGGTATGGCGAAAGCGGTGAATGATTTAGGAAACCGTGCAAAAGCAGGCAAATTAAAACCCGATGATACCCAAGGCGGAACCTATACCGTAACGAATGTGGGTACGTTTGGTTCGGTATTCGGAACACCAATCATTAATCAGCCGCAAGTGGGGATCTTAGCGTTGGGTGCGATTCGTAAAGTACCTGCGGTTATTGAAACTCCAGAAGGTGACTTTATCGGCATTCGTCAGAAAATGTTTTTATCACACAGTTATGACCACCGCGTGGTTGATGGCGCGTTGGGGGGCAGCTTTGTAAAACGCGTAGCCGATTACTTAGAAGCTTGGGATAGTAATAGAGAAATTTAATAAATCAAATAGCCCTCTCCAAAATGGAGAGGGTTTTTTTAATGGAAATCATAAAAAGTTTTTTGTATCGATAAATGGTAAATGCAATATCCTATCTTTGTAAAAATGAATGTTAGAGCATGGAATTAAAATTAAACCGTCCGATTTGTTTTTTCGACTTAGAAACTACGGGGACAGATGTGGCACGCGACCGCATTGTAGAAATATCCATCGTTAAAGTCTTTCCAAACGGGAACAAAGAAAGTCGGACCTGGTTGGTTAATCCCACGATTCCAATTCCGCCCCAAGCCACAGCAGTGCACGGGATATCCGATGAAAGAGTGGCTAGTGAACCTACATTTAAAGAATTGGCCCCACAAATTCATCAATTGATTAAAGATGCTGATTTAGCCGGATATAATTCTGATCGCTTCGATATTCCCTTGTTAGCAGAAGAATTATTGCGGGCAGAAGTTGATTTTGATATGAAAAACAGAGTTGCGGTTGATGTGCAAACGATTTTTCACAAAAAAGAAGAGCGAACCTTAAGTGCGGCTTACCGTTTTTATTGTAATCAAACACTTGAAAATGCCCATAGTGCAGAGGCAGATACGTTGGCGACCTATGAAATTTTGAAAGCACAATTGGAGCGTTATCCTGATTTACCCAATGATATGAAAGCGTTATCAGAATTTACCACACGTAAAAAAGCAGTTGACTTTGCGGGTTTTATTGCGTTGGATGATCAAGGTCGTGAAATTTTCACTTTTGGTAAACATAAAGGGGCCTTGGTAGAAGAAGTTTTTGATAAAGAACCGGGCTATTTTGGTTGGATTCAAGGAGCCGAGTTTCCATTATATACTAAAAAAGTTTTGACGGGAATTAAATTGCGAAAATTAAATACCAAGCTGTAAAGAGGTGTTTTTAAGTTAAACTATACTAAGGGATCAGTTTATATGAAAATCATTTGTATCGGTAGAAATTACGTTCAGCATATCGAGGAGCTCAAAAACGAGCGTCCCGATGCACCGGTTGTTTTTTTAAAACCCGATTCCTCCATTTTATTAAAACAACACCCTTTTGTAATTCCTGAATTTACGAATGATGTACATCATGAAGTGGAGGTGTTGGTAAAAATAACTAAAGTAGGAAAGTACATTGAACAAAAGTTTGCGCATTCGTATTACGAGGAAATTGGATTAGGTATTGATTTTACAGCACGTGATGTTCAAGACGAACTCAAAAAAAAGGGTTTGCCGTGGGAAAAAGCCAAAGCATTTGACGGTTCAGCGGTTATTGGTGAATTTTATCCGAAATCTGATTTTGGTTCTTTAGAAAATATTAACTTTGAGTTACGAAGCAATGCAAAAGTGGTTCAGCAGGGGAATACCTCTCATATGTTATGGTCCATTGATGCGATTATTGCTTATGTTTCTCAATATTTCACATTAAAAAAAGGAGATGTTATTTTTACCGGAACTCCAGCCGGAGTAGCCAAAGTAAATCCAAACGATATTTTGGAAGGGTTTTTGGAAGGAAAAAAAGCATTTAGAATACAAGTAAAATAATTTAAAGATAAAATACAAATAATGGCAATTAATTATAACCTCGCGAAAGTGTATGCATTATCGGACAATGATCCAGAGTTTGTTATGCAAATTATCTCCTTGTTTGTAACTGAAGTTCCACAAGATTTGCAACAGATTGATTTAGGCATAAAAACAAAAGACCATAAGCTTGCATATGCATTTGCACATAAAATTAAACCAACCCTAGATTTATTAGGGATGTCAATGGCACATGAGGAAATTCTTCAAGTAGAAGCTTGGACTAAAGCAGAAGGAAAGCGTAAAGAAATAGAGGCTACTTTTGAAAGTGTTAAAGACCAAGTAGAAAAAGCGGTGAAAGAAATTAAAAAAGATTTCGATTTGTAATTTTTTTTAAACTAAAAAGCGATGAAAGCTGCCATTGTTACCATTGGAGACGAAATACTTATTGGTCAAATTATCGACACCAATTCAGCTTACATTGCCAAAGCATTGGATCGAATCGGAGTGCAGACGTTTGAAATGCGTTCCATTAGTGATCAACGCGAACATATTCTTCAAACGTTTCATGAATTGCAAAATCAAGTCGATTTTGTTGTAATTACCGGTGGATTAGGTCCGACAAAAGACGATATTACCAAAAAAACACTTTGCGATTATTTTGAGGATACATTAATACGTAATAATGATGTTGAAAATCATGTAGTTGCGTTAATTGAGAATGTACTCAAACGACCTGCATCACAAGTCAATAAAGATCAAGCTTTGGTCCCCTCCCGTGCGCAAATTTTGTTTAATCAACTAGGTACAGCACCCGGAATGTGGATTCAAAAGGAACAAACGGTTTTTATATCGATGCCCGGCGTTCCTTATGAGATGAAGTTTATTATGGAACAAGGCGTATTGCCAAAAATTGTTGCTACTTACAAGCGTCCGTATATTATACATAAAACGTTGATGACCTATGGACAGGGTGAAAGTGTTGTGGCAGAACGAATTGAGGCTTGGGAAAACGCTTTGCCTGACTTTATAAAATTAGCCTACCTGCCAGCACCGGGTCGGGTACGCTTACGGTTAACTGCACGCGGAACAGATCAACATGTTTTAGAACAGGAAATTCAGCGACAAGTAGATGCGGTTGCCGCTATCATTGGCGATATCATTGTGGGGTATGATGAAGAGGAAACATTAGAGGTTGTGGTTGGACGATTGTTGCAACAAGCAGGCAAAACTTTAGCTACTGCAGAAAGTTGTACAGGCGGTAAAATAGCCCAAATGATTACTTCGGTCGCGGGAGCTTCGGCCTACTTTAAGGGAAGTGTAGTGTCTTATGCCACTTCAACAAAAATTGAGTTGTTAGGAGTTGAGCCAGCGCTTATTGAAGCACATAGTATAGTAAGCGCAGAAGTAGCAGAAGCGATGGCTAAGGGAGCACAAAAACGTTTGAACGCCGACTTTGTTTTGGCAACAACAGGAAATGCTGGGCCAACAAAGGGTGACGCTAACGCAGAAATAGGTACTGTGTTTATTGCTTTAGCAACCCCTGAAGCAGTTAAGGTTGAGACCTTTAATTTTGGTCAGCCGCGCGAAAAAGTAATCGATCGAACGGTGAATAAAGCACTGGAAATGCTACAAAAAGAAATTTTAAAAAATCTATAATATTTTTTTGTGTATAAGGTTTCTTTTTTGTTTCTTTGCACCCTGATTTTGAATAACGATAAAAGAAAAGCATAATGTCAAGAGTTTGTGACCTTACAGGTAAGAGAGCGATGGTGGGAAACAATGTTTCTCACGCGATGAACAAAACGAAGCGAAAGTTTTCTGTGAACCTAGTTAAAAAACGTTTCTATCTTGCTGAAGAAGACAGATGGGTTACTTTACGAGTAGCGGCATCTACGATTAAAACAATCAATAAAAAAGGAATTGCTGCTGTATTGAAAGATGCAAAAGCTAACGGATTTATTTAATCGGTAACCTATTAATATAAAGAACAATGGCAAAGAAAGGTAATAGAATTCAAGTAATCTTAGAATGTACGGAGCACAAAGAGTCAGGTATGCCCGGTACATCACGTTATATCACTAAGAAAAATAAGAAAAATACTCCCGATCGTATGGAATTGAAAAAATTCAATCCGATTTTGAAGAGAATGACTGTTCACAAAGAAATTAAATAATAGGAGATTTTTATTGTTTAAAAATTTCAAAATACCCTTTTGAATCATGGCAAAGAAAACCGTAGCAACGTTACAAACCGCTTCAAAGAGATTAACAAAAGCCATTAAAATGGTAAAATCTCCCAAAACAGGTGCTTACACTTTCGTAGAGGCAATTATGTCTCCAGAAGAAGTAGACGAGTATTTGAAAAAGAAATAATGGTACGTACACAATAACATACCAAAGCTACTTTCGAGAGAAAGTAGCTTTTTTAGTTATATTTGTAGTTGAATTAATAGCAATTATTGAGTTAGTATAATGAGTTTTTTTAAGCGCATATTTTCCACCGATAAAAAAGAAACCCTAGACAAAGGTTTAGAGAAGTCAAAAACGACCTTTTTATCTAAATTAACCAAAGCCATCGCCGGAAAATCTAAGGTAGATGATGAGGTGTTGGATAATTTAGAAGAAATCCTCGTGTCTTCCGATGTTGGAGTAAATACAACTCTAAAGATTATTGAGCGAATCGAAGCGCGTGTTGCCGAAGATAAATATTTAGGCACGGAAGAATTGAATCAAATTCTTCGTGAGGAAATCGCTGGGTTACTCTCCGAGACCAATTCAGGAGAGGATACTGAATTTACACTTCCCGTAACTTCAAAACCGTATGTTGTTATGGTTGTGGGTGTTAACGGGGTAGGCAAGACAACAACAATTGGAAAATTAGCCTATCAATTTAAAAAAGCAGGTCATAAAGTTGTATTGGGTGCTGCCGATACCTTTCGTGCTGCAGCAATTGATCAATTGCAAATTTGGGCCGATCGCGTTGGGGTTTCTATTGTAAAGCAACAAATGGGTTCTGATCCGGCTTCTGTCGCATTTGATACCTTGCAATCTGCCGTTGCTCAACAGGCCGATGTTGTTATTATTGATACTGCCGGACGCTTGCACAATAAAGTGGGATTGATGAATGAATTGTCGAAAGTCAAAAAGGTAATGCAAAAAGTGGTTGGTGACGCACCCCATGATGTCTTGTTGGTATTGGATGGGTCAACAGGTCAAAATGCCTTTGAACAAGCCAAACAATTTACCGCTGCTACCGAAGTAAGTTGCCTCGCGGTAACAAAATTAGACGGTACAGCCAAAGGTGGTGTGGTTATTGGAATCTCCGATCAATTTCAAATTCCGGTAAAGTATATCGGCGTTGGTGAAGGAATTGAAGACTTACAAGTGTTTAATAAATACGAATTTGTAGATAGTTTTTTTAAATAATTTTTATGCGAAAAGCTTGGAATTGGTACCGCTCGGTATCTGCAATACTTTTACTGTTACTGAGTTTTGGAGTCTTTCTGCTTTCAAAATTGATCGAACTCAAGTTTGAAAATATTGCGATGGGGTTCCAACTCGTCGGGTTTTTCTTTTTACTTTCGGGATTATTTCGTTTTTTCGATTCGATTATTTTTAAAAAATAAAGCAGCACTTAAAATAGTGCATTAATCTTTTCCCAAAGCGTATTGTCAAAGTCAGATAGCGCCATATTCACATTGTCTGCAGCCTCACCCATACGAATTACGACCATTTTCTTGCTGGGAATTACATATATTTTTTGATCATTTTTTCCCAACGCACAAAACATATCCGTTGGTCCGTTGGGAATCAAACTTCCGTTGAATTGCAATTGTATTTGTGGTAATAAATAAGACGATTTACCATTCAACCACCACAAATAGCCATACGATTGGTTATTATTTTGTGATGGTGATGTGGCCGCATTAAAATAAGCTTCATTGACCACTTGTGTTCCATTCCATTTCCCTTTATTTAAGGATAGTAAACCAAAACGCGCCATATTTCGGGTAGTACTCCAATAAACACTCAATCCATTGTTTTCAATCCAAGCACCTCCAGTCATTCCAATTTTGTCCCGTAATTTGGTATTGAAATAAGTGGACCAAGTTTGCCCACTAGCTGCCTCTACAACGTCTTGTAGTTTAACATACACATTGTGATAGGCCCAACGGGTACCCGCATCTGCCACGTATTGTAAATTTCCCGGACTCACATTATCGCCCAATGTTTCGTTTAAACCAGAATTCATACTTAATAAATTCTTACAGGTAATCATGTTTTCTTTTGCAAGTGGTGCACTGGTCCAACCCGTTCCCAAATAATCTGAAACTTTGTTGTTGATATTGAGTAATCCTTCTTGTTGCGCGATTCCGGTTGTCATGGCAGTTAATGTTTTACCCGCACTGGCCCAATACCAAGGAGTTGTTGCCGAATGACCGTTTAAATAATATTCCATCACAATCCGACCGTTCACTAAAATCATGAACGATTTGGTGTTTTTTAGGGTTAAATAGTCTACTAAAGGTTGCACAGCGGATTGATTCCATCCTAAAGCAGTAACCGACTTTGTTTCCCAAGTATTTGAACCGTCATTGGGCGGAAAATACATTGTTTCTTCAGGTGTTGGAGGAAGAGTAGTAGCATCGTCTTTGGAACAAGCACTTAACATGAGTATGCCTACACTCGCCCATAAGTAGGATTTTAATTGCATAGAATTTGATTTAGTACTAGGACAATACTATTTTAAAAAGGTTTAATCAAAAGTAGGATTTAATCTTGAATTTTGATACCTTTAGTTTTTATTTTACCATGAGAAATATTGTCCTATTTGTTTTTATCTTCACGCTCTTTTCAGGGTGTCGCCCTAAGGTACAAGAAACCGATTTACCCAAATTAAATGGTTATTGGGAGATTCAAAAAGTAGAAATGAACGATGGTGAAGATAAAGATTATAAAGTCAATCCTACCGTAGATTATATTCAACTTAAAGGTAAAATTGGTTTTCGTCAAAAAGTAATGCCTCAATTAAACGGTTCGTTCCAAACGAATAACATACGAGAAAAGATAACAATAACAACTGAAGATGGTCACTTTTGTCTTAATTATGCTACAGCATATGGAAAGCGGAAAGAGACTTTGGTTCAACTCACCGATTCGGTACTGGTAGTTAAAAATGCAGATGCTCTAGAATACCGTTATAAAAAATTCATCCCTTTTTCCAAAAAATAATGAAACGGCAAAACAATGAACAACCCATAGCGGATGTGCTAAAATCTTTTATTCAATCGAATAATCTAGAAGCCGGATTGGAACGAGTTGACGTAGAAAAATTATGGCGTTCGTTACTTGGGAATGGAGTTAATAGTTATACACGTGAAGTTCGACTTAAAGGTGCTACTTTATATGTCACCCTGTCTTCTTCGGTATTGCGTGAAGAATTGAGCTATGGAAAACAAAAAATTATCGGAATGCTCAACGATGAATTGGGTAAGGAGGTTGTAAAGGAGTTGGTGTTGCGATAAAAAGTGAATTTTAAGATCAATCCCCAATAAAAAAGCCGATGTGTGTTCACGCATCGGCTTTTATTATTTGAAATATACGATTAGAATTGCTCTCTTCCAGCAAAGTGAAAAGCACCTTCAATAGCTGCATTTTCATCCGAGTCAGATCCGTGAACAGCATTTTCTCCAATTGAAGTTGCATATTTTTTACGGATGGTTCCTTCGGCAGCTGCTTCCGGATTGGTAGCTCCAATCAACGTTCTAAAATCTTCTACTGCATTGTCTTTTTCTAAAATTGCAGCAACTATAGGACCACGTGTCATAAATTCAACCAATTCGCCAAAGAAAGGTCTTTCCTTGTGAATTGAATAGAATTGTTGGGCATCAGCCACAGTCAATTGCGTTAATTTCATCGCTACGATTCTGAAACCACCTTCAGCAATCATATTTAAAATTCCACCGATGTGCCCTTTTTCAACCGCATCCGGTTTAATCATTGTAAATGTTCTATTACTAGCCATTGTTTAAAAAATTAATTTACGGGTGCAAAAGTAGTGTTTTGATTCAGATTGACGAAATCATTTCGTAATAAAATAAAAAATCCCCAACTTTTTCAGGCTGAGGATTTTTAATAGTGTTTATGTAGCTTTAATTTTTTACCAATTTATGGGTTTGAATGCGTTCCCCTTGATAAACTTGAGCAAAATAAATTCCTTTCGCTAAAGCACTTCCTTCAATTTGAATTTCCGTTGTATTTTGGGAAGGTTGTATTTCAATAACCGTTTTACCACTAATATCTTGAATCCGAATTAAATCTAGATTAGCTGTACTTGTGAAATTCCATTGATCAGCTGAAGGATTTGGCCAAACCGATACCTTTGGTGAAGTAATTTGCGGTGTTCCCAATTGTTGGTTAAATGAATAATTTCCAGTTGAAGGTTCGAAAAATACTTCATAGGTTCCCGCAGTAGGTATTGCAATATCATTTCCTCCTGGTGAACCAATTCCATTTGGAAAACTTGATCCACCCCAATTCACTGTCCAATTGTTGTTTTTTCTAAATTTTACACTGCCCACAGTTAAATTTACGACAACCGAATAAACAAAACCATTACTCGTAGTCATATCGGTATCGGTATCCCAACCGTTTAATGCCGATCCCAAAATCCCAATCGATGGATAGTCAAAGGTGTAAGCTCCCGTTAAACGATTAAACGATACAAACCATTCCCCTCCTTGAATTGGTATAGAAGGCCCCGAAGCAACAGCAGTCCCTGATGGGAAAGCCGTACTTCCGTAGGTTAGATTGTTATTGCCGTTTTGTCTAAAATAGGCATTGCCTGTTGTGAAATTATAATTCAAACTATAATTGATCTCATCTCCCGTAGATAATGCAACACCAGGACCTCCATAGCCCAATTGTGCATCAACTGCTGGACCCCATAAATCTATGATAGTTGCAGTAGTCGAACCTGTAAATGTATACGCTCCACTTAGGCGATTAAATGTTACATCATAAGTTCCAGCAAGTGTAGGAATGTTATTACCATTTTGTGTTGCAATTCCAGTTGGAAAAGATGCAGCACCCCAATTGATAGTCCAACCAAAATCTTGTCTAAATTTAACTTCACCTGTAGTTATCACTAAATTAGTTTTGGTATATACAATATTATCAGTTGTGTTTAATGTGATTTCTGGTCCGTTTGTCGGAGGCCATCCATTAACACCACTTCCAATAATAGAAATGGTTTGTGCTTGTAAAATAGGAAGCCACAAGAGGCCAAGTAATGCGAGTAATAATTTTTTCATAAATAATTGATTTTAAGCAAAAATAAAATAAAAATAAACAACGTAAACCCTGGTGAAAAGCAAAATAATTACGCAAACGTTGTAGTGTTTATAATTTAATCGTAAATGAAAATACTAAAATGACTCGAAAGTGGATGGAGACCGTTGCGTAAACGCTCCAATCCTTTAGGACCAAATTGCATATAAAACGAACTGAAGTTGACCACGCGTTCTTGCAATACATGATTTGGAAATAATTCCAGTTGTAAATTGATAATGCGTTCAATCGCTTGTTGATGCACTCTTTTTTCGGCCTTGAGCATACGCTTTTGTAAGTGATCCAAACCTTTCATTTGTTTGCGTTCTTGTGCCAATACTGCACCGATAAACGACTTGTCGGTTTGGGAAGCCAACAATTTTAAGTTTTCAAATTGTGCTTTTAGTAGTTCTTTTTGTGCGCTAAAGTCAAAATTTAACGTTGATAATCGTTGGGTTGCAAGAGTTCGTAATTCCGTTTCCGATAAAAACAAATCGGAATAATTTACGTGGAGCTTTTCTCTTTTTTGTTCTTGCTTTAATGAAACATTCAAAACCGAATTTCGAAGTTGAACGATGGGGAATGGAACCGCAAAAGCGGCAAACATGGCTTTTAGTTCTAACCAATATGCCAACTCTCCACCGCCTCCAATATAACCTAAATTGGGCAACAACACCTCTTGATATAAGGTACGTAAAAGTACATTCGGGCTAAATAATTCGGGTTGTTGTGCGATAAGATCTACTAATTCCTGATGTTCAAATGTTTGCCCTGTTGTATTGATTTTAAAGGAATTGCCTTTTTTTATAATGCGTTCCCGGCTCCCGTCCGTTAAATAAAATAGATTAATTTCTCGGGGATTAACTTGAATAGGGTAAGGGCTTAATTGGGTAATCGTATGCTGAACCGAATGAAACGAAGTCGATTCAGTGATTTCTTTTTGAAGGTAAGGAACCAATACTTTTTTAAAAGCGGGTGCATCTCCATCAAGAATTACTATGCCATCTTCTTGGAATAATTCGTGAACCAAATAACGAGTAGCATCAGCCAAGGTTTGGCCTTCTTTGTAGGCATCCAAAAATAAGTTGCGCAAATAATCACCGCGTTCACCCGAAGGGATTGTTGCCAACATTTGTTCCCGCGTAGGGTCAAAGGATGCATCGATTACAAACCGACCTACGGCACCTTTTTGTTCCGTTTTCCAGGTAATTTTGGTTTGATCAAAGTGAAACGATTGTATTTCCTCAAAATCATGGTCTTCAGTAGCCATCCAATAAACCGGTACAAATCGATTTTCAGGATACTGTTTTTGCAATTGTTTACACTGATTAATAACCGAAATTATTTTGTAAATAAAGTAGAGCGGACCCGTGAATAAATTTAACTGATGTCCCGTTGTTACGGTAAATGTATTGCGATCTAATAAGGCATCGATGTTGTTTTGTGTTGCTTTGGAGTAGGCAATATTTTTGTATTGTTGGTGGAGTGTTTCAACGATTATTTTTCGAAAATCATGCGGATAATGGGCTGCTTTTTCTTGAATCTGAGCCCCGTAATTGGATAATGTAGGAAAGCGATTATAAGCCCACTGTAACGTCGTGTTTTGATCCAAATAATCCCGAATTAGCTCGGAAAATTGGGGCAATTTTCGATAATCAATACAGTCGCTGTCCATGGGATTTATTTTTACAAAAATACAGTTTTTTAAAAAAGCTTCCTTTTCAAATTACGAATTGTATGTTAAATTCTATTTTTGTCAAAAAGTTTACATTGAAAGATATCCTGCTCTTAACACCTCCGTTCACTCAATTGAATACACCGTATCCAGCTACGGCTTATTTGAAAGGATTTTTGAATACCCAGTCCATCCCTTCATTTCAAATGGATTTGGGACTGGAAGTCGTGTTGTCTTTGTTTTCCAAAGAGGGATTGAAAGCGGTATTTTCAGCTCCAGTTGATTTAGCCCAATGTTCTGAAAATGCGCTTCGTATTCAAAATTTACAAGAGGATTATTTGCAAACAATCGAACCCGTAATTGCTTTTTTGCAGGGCAAACAACCCAGCCTTGCGCGTCAAATTGCCAGTCGAAATTTTCTCCCTGAAGCCTCCCGATTTGAGCAGTTGGATGATTTGGAGTGGGCTTTTGGTGCAATGGGTTTGCACGATAAAGCAAAACATTTGGCTACGCTTTATTTGGAAGATTTATCCGATTATTTGGTTGAATGTGTAGATGAAAATTTTGGTTTTTCAAGGTATGCTGAACGCTTAGGACGAAGTGCCAATGATTTTGACGAACTTTATCAAAGTCTACAACAATCACCTACATTTATAGATGGTATTACAAAAACAATTTTGTTGGATCGATTGGCAGCCATCCAACCCAAACTGGTTTGCATTTCGGTTCCTTTTCCTGGAAATCTTTACAGCGCCTTTCGTTGTGCGCAATGGATTAAATCATTTAATTCTTCGATAAAAGTTGCAATGGGAGGCGGTTTTCCCAATACAGAGTTGCGGGAACTTAGTGCTACTCAAGTTTTTGATTTTTTTGATTACATCACTTTAGATGATGGTGAGTTGCCAATAGAGTTGCTGTATACCAATTTGTCACGTTCCATAGACTCCCAAGAATGGAAGCGTACGTACATGCTCGAAAAGAATAAAGTGGTTTATAAAAATGACAGTACAAGACCCGATTATAAACAACATCAGGTTGGAACACCCGACTATTCGGATTTGCTTTTAGACCACTATATTTCGGTAATTGAAATCGCCAATCCAATGCATAGTTTGTGGAGTGATGGACGTTGGAATAAGCTAACTATGGCCCATGGATGTTATTGGGGCAAGTGCACATTTTGTGATATTTCACTTGACTACATCAAGGTTTACGAACCCCTTCATGCCCGTATTTTGGTCGATCGCATGGAAGAATTAATTGCACAAACCGGAGAAACCGGCTTTCATTTTGTGGATGAAGCTGCGCCGCCTGCTTTGATGCGCGAATTAGCCCTTGAGATTATTCGTCGAAAACTTACGGTTACGTGGTGGACCAATATTCGATTTGAAAAAAGCTTTAGTCGGGATTGGTGTATTTTGTTAAGAGCTTCCGGTTGTATTGCCGTTTCTGGCGGTCTCGAAGTCGCTTCCGATCGTCTATTAGCTTTGATTCAAAAAGGAGTAACCGTCGAACAAGTGGCTCAAGTTACCCGAAATTTTACTGAAAGTGGAATTATGGTCCATGCTTATTTGATGTATGGTTATCCTACGCAAACGATTCAAGAAACCGTTGATAGTCTTGAGATGGTTCGGCAATTATTTCAGTTGGGAATTATCCAATCTGGATTTTGGCACCAATTTGCAATGACAGCGCATAGTCCCGTTGGAAAAAATCCCGAAGCTTTTGGCGTAATTCCTACAACGCAACACGTAACCTTTGCGCGTAATGATGTGCCGTTTAGCGACACAACAGGCATCGATCATGATCAATTTAGTTTCGGATTGCGCAAATCGCTATTCAATTATATGCACGGTCTGTGTTTTGAATTTGATTTGCAAGAATGGTTTGATTTTAAAATTCCCCGCACTTCAATCTCCCCTAATTATATCTCCAATTGCCTTGAACAAGACGTGAATTTAATTCCGAAACCCAACGCAAAGGTAGTTTGGCTCGGGGGGCAGCCAATTATTGAATATTTTGTAAAAACCAAGAAAGGAAAGTCCTGGCCAATGGTTACATTAATTGTTCACTCTAAATTAAAAAGAATTGAATGTGTAATGCCCGAAAAAGAAGGCGAATGGTTAGCAAATATGCTCCCCAAATTACAACCTCATCAACCTCCAACCTCATTTTTACAATTAAAAGCTTCTTTTGAAAGTCAATTTGAGAACTTTGAATTGTTTTGGAATACCAAAGCGATGCACGAATTACGGAATCAATTGTTAATCTTATAAAAATAATTTTATTTTTACATTGCGTATAGGTATCTTTAAAAAAAAATACAAAACAAACAGCACAAAATCTAATTAATTAAAAATCAATTAATTGCTATGAGAAAATTTTTACTTTGTACTACACTTCTTCTTGGGGTATTTGTTTTTGGTCAACAAAAATCTACAGGAATTGTCAATTTAACTACAAATGTTAGGGCTAATTTTTTATTAGATAATGTAACACAAACAGTTACGTTAACGCTAATTGGGCCCAATGACCGTTGGTTTGGTCTTCAATTTGGTTCGTTCACAAATGTTGAGGGGATGTTAGCTGGACAAGATTTAATTTGGTGGAATAATGTAACCGTAATTGATTCACGTTTTAATGGTGAAGGATTTTCACCAACCACAGATGGAATTAATAATTGGACTCTAGTTTCTAACACCAATAATACACCTTCTCCAGGATTGCGAACACTCATTTGTACACGACCATTAACAACCGGTGATGCCAATGATTTTCAATTTAATTTTAATGATACCTCTATCGATATTGCATGGGCAAGATGTAATTCTGCCAGCTATACTTTAAACAATCACGGGGGAGCCAATAGAGGATATGCTGTTGATACACCCTTCACGAATTTGGGTACAGCAGTATTTGAACAAGATGAAGTTCAAGTTTATCCAAATCCATCGCATGGGAACTTCCAAATTAGTGCTAAACAACCCATCCAGAAAATTGTTGTTTATTCTTTAACTGGAAAACAATTGCAAGAAATCACCCCAAATGCTGAGAATCCAAATCAAGTTCAAGTGAGTAATGAACTTGCAAAAGGGGTCTATTTGTTAAATATTTTTGGAGAGGGATTAAATACTTGGAAGAAAGTAATCGTTGAATAAATGAAAAAATCGGTAGTAATAGTTTCTGTATTAGTAGGTTTACTTTTAATTTTTGGTTTTTTTGCCTATAATTATGTCTACCATTCCCAACACAGAAATGTGGGTGCCGAGACCGCAACAGTTACAATAAAAGCTACTTCAATTGCGCAACAGTTTCAATCGGATCTTCCCAGTGCAAATGCCAACTATCTAGATAAAGTAGTTATGGTATCGGGAAGTGTAACTGCAATTGACGGATCGAATATAATTTTAGATGCTACGGTCAATTGTGTAATGAATTCCCCGATACAACCGAAAATAGGCCAGCAATTATCCATAAAGGGAAGGGTAGTAGGATATGACGATTTTTTGGGCGAACTTAAACTAGATCAATGCATTATAATTCAATAATTATGAAAATAAAATGGACACTTTTTCTTGGACTTTTTTTAGGAGTCGCTCTGCCTGTAATGGCTCAAGATGATTTATTAAATGAACTTAATCAAGATACAAAGGCTAAGGAAAAAGTAGCCGCCGCTTTCAAAGGAGTACAAGTCTGTACCATGCAGTCTACAAAAATGGCAGCTAAAGGGGAATGGTATTTTTTAGTTTCCCACCGATTTGGTGATTTGAGTAATGGTTTTGATAATTTCTTTGGATTGGATAATGCACTTACAAAAATAGGTGGCTTGTATGGTCCGACGGAATGGTTGACCTTGGGCGTAGCGCGACATACCTTAGGTAAAACCTATGAATTGTCGGGTAAGTACCGCCTTTTTACTCAAGAAGTAGATGGTTTTCCGTTTACAATTGTTGGATACCATACCATCGATATTAATTCGCAACTTGAAAAAGAGGAATACCCAGAGTTAAATGCAATTGATCGTTTTTCATTTTCCAATCAATTGTTGATTTCTAGAAAGTTTTCTGAAAATTTTTCAGCCCAAATGACTCCAATTTATATTCATAAAAATTTATATGAGCCTACGGAAGAAAATGCCAATCAAGCACTTTTAGCTTTGGGTGGTCGGTATAAGTTTTCGAAGCGTTGCAGTTTTAATTTAGAATATGCGTATCGCTTCAACACCCCCGACAATGATCCTTACTACAATCCTTTGACTTTTGGTGTTGATGTTGAAACCGGTGGGCATATTTTTCAATTAGTTGTTTCAAACAGTCAAGCGATGAATGATATCCGTTATTTTACATCAGCTACGGGCAATTTTGATAAAGGAATTTATTTTGGCTTTAACTTGTATCGCGTTTTTTAAAAAAATCATTTATGAAATCAAATAGAAATACAATAGTCGCATTATTTGGATGTCTTTTTGGAATAGTAGTTCTGCTTTATTCCTGTGATTCTTCGACCTACGAGGAAGTGTCTGGGTATGTACCTAATCCAACCTATACGAAAAATATTAAACCTATCATGGATAATAATTGTACCTCATGCCATAATGGAGTGCAAGAATTTTCCTTACTTACTTATGAGGAAGTAAAGGGCAATATTGTTTCGGGTAATCTGCTTTGCCGTATTAATAATCAATGTGGTGATGTGATGCCACCTACCGGGAAAATGAATTCCGGAAAGATTCGTTTGATTCAAACTTGGAAGGATAATAATTTCCCTCAAAATTAAATTTGTTTTATGCGTTTCAAACTAATTGTTTTATTACTGGCGATAACCTCTTTTGTGCAGGCACAGAAAGTTATTACACGTAATGGTGTCATTCAATTTGATGCTACTGTTCCCGGTGCTACCGATCAAGTATTGGCAAAAAACAATAGTGTATCGGCCATTTTAGATAAAGCTACTGGTGCACTAGCGGTTCAAGTGATGATTAAATCGTTTCGTTTTAAGCTTCCATTAATGGAAGAGCATTTTAACGAAAATTATATGGAAAGTGATCAATTTCCGAAGGCCACCTTTAAGGGGAAAATAAAAGATTTTGACTCCAAATCAGGCAGTTATGAGGTTGAAGGTGATTTAATGCTCCATGGGATTACCCAGAAAGTGAAAACAAAACTAATGGTTAAAAATGAAGCCGGAAAATTGTATGTAGAAGGGATGTTCAATGTAAAACTTAAAGATTACGGATTATCGGTTCCCGCCATAGCCAAAAAGACGTTGGCTGAAACCGCCAAATTAACATTCGATTTTATTTTTGAACAAAAATCATAATTTTAAATATGTTTTATCTAAAGGCGAACCTTTCCGTTCGCCTTTTTTTATGGCTAAAAAAATCTAAATAAATTGCTTTTATTTCATGGGTATATCGATTTCGATTACCTAAATTTACAATCCTAAAATTTCTATTGTATGCAAAAGTCTTATAAACTTTCGGTCAATTCTGGGGCAACCTTTGAATTGAATGAAAGTGATCTTCAACAACTGGATGCTGTGGCTACAGGAAACCATTCCTATCATGTTTTAAAGGATACTATCCCATATAAAGCAAAAATTGTAGCAGCCGATTTTGTGGCTAAAAAGTACACGGTGGAGGTCAATGCTACGACGTATGAAGTCGCTATTGCTGATGGTTTAGATCAATTGATTAGTAATATGGGAATTGCAATTGGCCGAAACAAAGTAGTTAATGCGATTAAAGCACCAATGCCCGGATTGATATTAGAAATTAATGTGGCGGTTGGTCAACATGTTGCTGAAAACGATCCGCTATTAATTTTAGAGGCGATGAAAATGGAAAACAGTTTCCTCTCTCCACGCGATGGGATTATCAAATCGATCGTTGTAGTCAAAGGACAAGCGGTGGATAAGGGTCAACTTTTAATCGAATTTGAGTCATGAAAAAAATAACCAAACTATTAGTTGCAAACCGCGGAGAGATTGCGATCCGTGTTATGAAAACAGCGAAAAAAATGGGGATAAAAACGGTTGCCGTTTTTTCTGAGGCCGATCGTAATGCCCTCCATGTTCAATTTGCTGATGAAGCCGTTTGTATAGGTCCCGCACCTTCTGCACAATCGTATTTAAAAGGGGATACAATCTTAGCGGTAGCCAAATCCTTAGGCGTAGATGCGATACATCCGGGGTATGGTTTTTTGAGTGAAAATGCATCGTTTTCCGAATTGTGTGAGCAAAACGGAATAATATTTATTGGTCCCAAACCGAAAGCAATTGAAATGATGGGGAGTAAGTTGGCTGCAAAAGAAGCAGTAATGCACTATAATATCCCCATGGTTCCAGGTGTTGATCATGCGATTGTGGATGTGGATGAAGCCAAGAGAACTGCACAATACGTGGGTTTTCCAATTCTTATCAAAGCTTCTGCTGGAGGTGGAGGTAAAGGAATGCGTGTTGTAGAGCGGGAGGAAGATTTTGAAGCGCAAATGGAACGTGCAATTAGTGAAGCAACTTCGGCTTTTGGCGATGGTTCGGTTTTTATCGAAAAATATGTTTCCAAACCCCGTCATATCGAAATTCAAGTCATGGCCGATAGTCACGGTAATGTGGTGTATATTTTTGAACGGGAATGCTCGGTTCAACGCCGCCATCAAAAGGTAGTAGAAGAAGCTC
>Ga0315905_10000779_pt1 | contig 34932 bp, 33 predicted proteins | sample LakEriMetagenome_5_FD_203522 | JGI IMG/M metagenome (GOLD analysis project Ga0315905, IMG submission 203522) | Freshwater fungal communities from buoy surface, Lake Erie, Ohio, United States - Buoy 4 MA121 | ecosystem: Environmental > Aquatic > Freshwater > Lake | place: USA: Lake Erie, Ohio... | reverse complement strand
TCAGGCATGGGCCGCCACGGGCGCCGTGATGCCGCCGCTGCAGCGGGGCGCGGCATGGGTTGATCTCCGCGTGCTTGAGGTTTCGGCGGACCAGGTCGCCGGGGTCGACATACGACCGGGACAGGGTCCGGCCTACCGGCTTGTGGCGGCGCCCGGCGGCGGGTTCGCGCTTGCCCCGCCCCACGACCGGCTGCAGGTGCTCGCGGCGCTAGGTCCCTCGCTCACGGCGGAGGCGCTGGTCCGGTTCGCGCCGACCGATGTGGCGCCGGCGCTGGACGTCGCAACAGGTGCTCCTGTCGCAGAGCACATCACGCGGCTTTCCTCGGGCGTTGTCGTCGTCGTGCGCAGCTGGCGGAAGGATGAGCGAGGCTGGGTGACAGTCAGTGCGGCTGTAGCGGAGGGCGCCAGCGCTGAGGCGGCCGCGCTGGCAGGCGATATCAACGCGCGGGCGGCGCCATGGGCATTTGCATTGAGTGAGCTGGATTGGGGAACGTTCTCGACGCCCCTGGATGCAGTCGCCGGGTAGCGGCGCTACTTCTTCTGTACCGCGCCGATGACCATGCCCTCGGCGCCGTTCTTCTGGACCATCACGACGCAGGCGGAGGGGCACTTCACCGGGAAACGCTGTGCGCCCCCCTTCCATTCGCCAACCTGCTCGTACTTGGTGACGAGATTCCAGTAGGACATCGGCCTGCCCTTGTTCGCGCCGCCGCCGGGCGTGACGTTGGTGACGCCGGGGCGGTAGTGGACAACGATGACGCCAGCCGACGTGGCATCAGCCGGCATTGTGCCGGAGACCGCCACAAGGTCGTTGTCGAAAGCCACCGTAGCCGGATAGGGGGTGATGTCGCGGCGGCCGAAGGCCTCCCCGATATCCTTGATGTCGGTACCCGGACCATGCAGGCGTCCGGAATAGACGACCTGCGGCGTGTAGGGGCCGCGGTATTTCAGGACGCGATTGTAACGCTTCTGGCGCTCGGTGAACTCCTTCTTGGCGAAGGTGTCGTCCCAGCCGAGATAGTCCCAGATGCCGACCGGATAGGTGAGGGCGATCACGTCGGAGCGCTCGGCCAGTTTCGCGATGTTGGCGTTGGCGACGGGGCAGTTGCCGCAGCCCTGGCTGGAGAACAGTTCCATGACGACGGGGCGGGTGGCGTGCTCAGGCACATCCATGCCGCCGCGCTGCGCGAAAGCCGGCGCCGAGAGGGCGGCGAGCGAAATGACCGCCGAAGCGAGACGTGAGAGTAATGATCTCATGCCGGTCCGTTATCTCGCAGCCGCACAATTGCGCGAATCAAGAGGCCGTGACCCCCCGATCACCTTCCGTCACAAACCGTTGGCCGATCATGAAGCCCTGGCAAGCTCGCGCAGCACATAGTGCAGGATGCCGCCATTCTTGAAGTAATCCAGCTCGTTTTCGGTATCGATCCGAACCTTTGCCTCGACAGATCGCCTGGCGCCGTCGGGATACACGATCTCGACACTAACCGTCTGACGCGGCAGCAGGGTGGCGATACCCGAAATGGTGATGACTTCCGCACCGGAAAGGTTCAGGCCGCGCCAGCTCTCACCCTCGGCGAACTGGAGCGGCAGCACGCCCATGCCGATCAGGTTCGAGCGGTGGATACGCTCGAAGCTTTCGGCGATCACGGCGCGGACGCCGAGCAGGCGGGTGCCCTTGGCGGCCCAGTCGCGCGAGGAGCCGGTGCCGTATTCCTTGCCCGCGAAGATCACCAGCTGGCGCCCTTCCGCGATGTATTGCATCGCGGCGTCGTAGATCGCCTTCTGGTCGCCTTCGGGGAATTTCTTCGTCACGCCGCCTTCGACGCCGGGGACGAGGTGGTTCTTGATGCGGATGTTTGCGAAGGTGCCGCGCATCATCACTTCATGGTTGCCGCGCCGCGCGCCGTAGGAGTTGAAATCGGTCACCGGAACCTGGTGCTCGCGCAGGTACTTGCCGGCCGGACCGCTGGACTGAATGTCGCCCGCCGGGGAGATGTGGTCGGTGGTGATCGAATCGCCGAAGAGCGCCAGGATCCGCGCGCCATCGATGTCGGTGATCGGTTCCGGCGTCATCGTCATGCCCTCGAAATAGGGCGGGTTCTGCACGTAGGTTGACGCCATCGGCCAGCCATAGGTGGCGCCGCCTTCGACCTTGATCTTCTGCCACTCCTCATCGCCCTTGAAGACGTCGGAATAGCGCGTGGCGAACATCTCGGCCGTCACGACAGCCCGGACGGTATCGGCAATTTCCTTCGTTGTGGGCCAGATCTCCGACAGGAAGACAGGCTCATTCTCATCATCATAGCCGATCGGGTCCTTGGTGATGTCGATGTTCATCGAACCGGCGAGGGCATAGGCGACGACCAGCGGCGGGGAGGCGAGGTAGTTCGCCCGCACGTCGGGGTTCACGCGACCTTCGAAATTGCGGTTGCCCGACAGCACCGACGCGGCGACGAGATCGCCCTGCGCGATGGCGGCGGATACGGCCTCGGGCAGCGGCCCGGAATTGCCGATGCAGGTGGTGCAGCCATAGCCGACAAGGTTGAAGCCGAGCGCGTTCAGGTCGTCAGTGAGGCCGGCCTTGTCGAGATAGTCGGTGACAACCTGCGAGCCCGGAGCGAGCGAGGTCTTGACCCACGGCTTGCTGCTGAGCTTGCGCCGGCGAGCGTTGCGGGCGAGCAGGCCCGCAGCGATCAGCACGTTCGGGTTTGACGTGTTGGTGCAGCTCGTGATCGCTGCAATGACGACGTCGCCATGGCCGATCGAATAATCCGCGCCTTCGACTTTTGCACGCGTATGGGCTTTGTCCAGGCGGCTGAATTCCTTGTCGAGCGCCACAGCGAAGCTGTCAGCGGCGTCGCGCAGGACGATCCGGTCCTGCGGGCGTTTCGGGCCTGCGATCGACGGCTCGACCCTGGAGAGGTCGAGTTCGAGCGTGTCGGTGAAGATCGGATCCTTCATGTCCGCGCGCCAGAAGCCCTGCGCCTTGGCATAGGCCTCGACGAGTTGAACCCGTTCAGCAAGACGACCCGTCGAGGACAGGAAGTTGATTGTCTCCTGGCTGATCGGGAAGAAGCCGCACGTGGCGCCGTATTCGGGCGCCATGTTGGCGATGGTCGCCTGATCCTCGAGGCTGAGGTTGTCGATGCCTGCGCCGTAGAATTCCACGAACTTGCCGACGACGCCGTGTCTGCGCAGCATCTGGGTGACGGTGAGGACGAGGTCGGTCGCGGTCGCGCCTTCCGGAAGCTTGCCGGTCAGCTTGAAGCCGATGACTTCCGGGATCAGCATGGAGACGGGCTGGCCGAGCATCGCGGCCTCGGCCTCGATGCCGCCGACGCCCCAGCCGAGCACGGCAAGGCCGTTGATCATGGTGGTGTGCGAGTCCGTGCCGACGCAGGTGTCCGGGAAGGCGACGATCTCGCCATCCTCCTCTTTGGTCCAGACGGTCTGCGCGAGGTATTCAAGGTTCACCTGGTGGCAGATGCCGGTGCCGGGCGGGACGACGCGGAAATTGTCGAACGCGCTCTGACCCCATTTCAGGAACTCGTAGCGCTCCATGTTGCGCTCGTATTCGCGCTTCACGTTCCGCGTTGCTGAATCCGCCTTGCCGAAATAGTCGACCATCACGGAGTGGTCGATCACGAGGTCGACGGGCACGAGCGGGTTGATGGCCTTGGGATCGGCGCCAAGCTTGGCGGCGGCGTCGCGCATGGCGGCGAGGTCGACCACGGCCGGGACGCCGGTGAAATCCTGCATCAGCACGCGAGCAGGGCGATAGGCGATCTCGACCTCGGCCGAGCCCTTGTCCTTGAGCCAGCCAGCGAAGGCCTTGATGTCGGCCTGGGTGACGGTCTTGCCGTCCTCGAAGCGGAGCAGGTTTTCCAGAAGCACCTTCAGGGAAACCGGCAGGCGGGATATGTCGCCAAGTCCGTTTTGCGCTGCAGCCTCAAGGCTGTAATAGGCGTACGTCTTGGCGCCCACGGTAAGGGTCTTGCGGGACTTGAAACTGTCGAGGGACGGCATGCTGGGGCGCCTTTCGGGGCATCGAAAAATCGACGTACGGGAGCCGGCGGCCCCCCGCTCTGGCGGCGTTCCTACAGGACGCCGTTATGGGAAGCAAATGCACCTGAAGGGGTAAAGGAATTGTCTGGCGCCAGCGCCTCATCATTGGCCCTCGAGGTCGAAAATCTTGCGGCTGCGCGCGGGCTGCGCGTGCTGTTCGAGGGGCTGAACCTGCGTGTTTCGTCGGGGGAATCGCTGGAGCTCCGAGGCGCCAACGGTTCGGGCAAGTCGACGCTTCTGCGTATTCTGGCGGGATTGACCCGTCCGCATGAGGGCAGGGTGCGTTATTCGGGCGCGGGCGCTGGCGATGAAGGTGACGCAGCGCGGCATTATCTGGGCCATCTCGACGCGGTGAAGCCCACCGAGACCGCGCTGGAGCAGGCGCGCTTCTGGGCGCGGTATTTCGGGAGGCCTCAGGACGTGGCTGACGCCGCCATCAAGCGGGTGGGGCTGGCGAATCGGAAAGCGGTGCCGGGCCGGGGCCTGTCAGCAGGACAGAAGCGCAGGCTGGCGCTTACCCGGCTGCTGATCGAACCGCGACCTGTGTGGCTGCTGGACGAGCCGACGGCCGCCCTCGACACCGAAGGCCGCGCGCTGGTCATGCAGCTGGTCGCTGAACACCGCGCCGGCGGCGGCATGGTGATCGCCGCGGTGCACGGCGAGGGGTTCGCCGATTCGCGCGTCATGGACCTGTCGGCGCTGAAGGCCGCCGCATGAGCGGCTCGTTTTCAGTCTTTTCGCGCGAGCTGAAGCTGGCCTGGTCGGGCGGGGGCGGGGCGGCGTTGCCGGTCGGTTTCTTTGCGGCGGCGGCGAGCATGACCCCGTTTGCGGTCGGTAACGAGATCGGCAACCTCCAGATTGCCGGACCGGGCGTGATGTGGATTGCGCTGGCGCTGGCCAGCCTGTTGCCGATGGAACGCCTGTTCCAGGCTGACCTCGAGGACGGCACGCTGGACGCCTATGCCGGGTCGGGCGTCGGCATGGAGGGGATCGCGCTGGCCAAGACGCTGGCGCACTGGATCGCCACGGGCATTCCGCTGGCTCTCATCGCGCCGGTTCTCTGGATCATGCTGCAGGGGCCGCCGGACCAGGTTCTGTTCGTGATCGGCGCCGCGCTGGTGGGGTCGCTGGCGTTCTTCTTCTTCGGCTCGATCGGTGCGGCTCTGGCCGCCGGTCTGAGGCGGGGTGGGCTGGTCATCGCCCTGGTCACATTGCCACTTTACGTACCCACCATGATTTTTGGCGCCGCGGCGCTCTATGCAGCGGCCGGCGGCGGGGATTGGGGCCAGCCGGCCCTGCTGGCGGGCGCGGTTTCCCTGTTTGGCATCGCCACATCTCCCTTCGCGGCGGCAATGGCGCTCCGGATGGCGATTGACTAGATGTGTGCTGCCGCGGGCCCGATCCTGAGAATGTGAACCCCGGGCCGCGGGTGAGACGACTAGTGTAGCAGTGTATTCTGGAGTTTCTGGCGCATGGCCGTCCTCTCCTACCTGGCTAATCCGCACCGCTTCATGGCGGTGTCGAAGTGGTTCGCCTTGCCCTTCACCCTGCTCGGCATCGTGCTGATCCTGATCGGCGCCTGGCTCGGCCTGTTTGTCGTGCCTGAGGATTTTCAGCAGGGCGACAGCGCGCGGATCATGTTCGTGCACGTGCCGGCGATGTGGCTGTCTCTGTTCGCCTACGCCTTCATGACAGGCGCCAGCATCGTGTCCTTCATCTGGCGTCACACGCTGGCCGACATCGCGGCGAAGTCGGCGGCCCCGATTGGCGCGGCCGTGACGGCGCTGGGGCTGATGACCGGCTCGATCTGGGGTTATCCGACCTGGGGCACATGGTGGGAGTGGGGCGACGCGCGGCTCGTGTCGGTGCTCGTGCTGTTCTTCATCTACCTCGGCTACATGGCGATCTGGCAGGCGATGGACACGCCCCAGAAGGCGGCGCGCGCGGCTGCGATCCTGTGCCTCGTCGGCGCGGTAAACCTGCCGATCATACAGTTCTCGGTGGAGTGGTTCTCGACCCTTCACCAGGTGAAGATGAAGGCGGCGGATGAATTCAAGTATCCGATGTATATCGTGGCGCTTGGCTATTTCGCGCTGTTCGGCGGCCTCACGCTGCTCAACATGCGGGCCGAGATCATGAACACGCGGGCAGAGATGCTGATGCAGCGCAGGCAGGCGGCGGAATAGCGTAATGTTCGATTACGGGAAGTACACGCCCTACGTGCTGACGTCCTACGGCATTGCCGCCGTGGTGATCACGGCGCTCATAGTCTGGTCGGTGGTGCGCCTCAGCAATGCGCGCCGGAAACTTGCAGAAGCAGAGAGGGATGACGCGCCATGAAACGCTGGTGGGCCCTTCTCCCGGTCGCGGTGTTTGCGGGCATCGTCATCGTTGCGTTCGTGCAGCTGTCGCGGCCAGCGCCGGCGCCCGCCTCCTTCATCTCGCCGCAGCGGCCGGCGCCACAGTTCGCGATTCCCGGGCTCGATGGCGGCGAGGTGAAGCTGGCCGATTTTGCGGGGCGGCCTGTGCTCGTGAACTTCTGGGCGACCTGGTGCGCGCCCTGCAAGCTGGAGCATCCGCTGCTGGTCGAGATGCGCGAACAGGGCGTCGAGATTGTCGGCGTGCTCTATAAGGATCCGAACGGACTGGATGGCGCGCGGCAGATCCTGGTGCAGGATGGCAATCCGTTCGCGGCAGTGGGACTCGACCCCTCCGGCGACCTCGGCATCGACATGGGCCTGTCGGGCGTGCCCGAAAGCTTCCTGATCGATGCGCAGGGGCGGATCATCAAGACCAAGCGGAACTATTTCGTCGATCAGGACGTGACCGAGTTCGTCGCCGCCTATCGCGCCGAAAAAGCGAAGCTGGCTGGCGCGGCCGGCGGCTAACGCTTCGCCCGGGCCTTCACGCGCTTCCTGGCGACGGGTGTCTTTGGACCGGCAGCCTTGCGGCGCATGGGTTTCGCAGGCGCCTCTTCCGACATCTTGCTGTCGGCGGCTTCAGCGAGTTCTGCGAGGATCGTCTGAAACGCGGCGCGCCGGGTCGCGGGGAGGGCGGCGAGCAGGTGCCGGTCAACATCCTTGATCGCAGGCAGCACGGCGTCGAGCCGGCGGCGACCCTCATTTGTAAGCCTGACGGATTTTGCGCGGCCATCGTCAGCGGATGCTGCGCGGGCGATCAGCCCCTTCTTTTCCATCCGGGCCATCATCTCGGCCAGCGTCGAACGGTCGACGCCCGTGGTGCGGACAAGGTCGGACTGGCTGGCGCCCTCCGCCTCGGCGATGGCGGCCAGGAGCACCGTCTGGCGCAAGGTGACGCCATCGTGCAGCTCGGACCGGGCGAAAAGCTCGGTCGCGAACTGTTCGGCGCGGCGGAGAAGGTGGGATGGAGACCGGCTCAGGCGGAACACCTCGCGTGGCGATGCCTTGCGGGGGGTGGCGCCAGTGGCGCTGGCCCGCCTTGCCTGCCGCTTCTGGACTTTACGCGTCGCCATGTCGTGCCTCGCTCAGAATGCGGAACATCAACTTTTCCTCGCCAGGCGTCACTGCCTAGAACATGAAACTAGGGCGAGCTGTTCGTCTATGCATATCCCTGCATTATGTTTCTGCTGTGAGCGAGGCTTCGGTGCCGATTTCTTTTTCAATGCAGACCCCTCCGGGCGATGATCGCGTCCGCCGCGTATGCGATTCGTGCGGCTTCATCGACTATGTGAACCCACGCATCGTCGCCGGCGTGGTTGCGCACCGGGATGGACAGATATTGCTCTGTAAACGTGCAATCGAGCCCAGAATCGGTTTCTGGACGCTGCCCGCGGGTTTCATGGAACTCGGCGAGAGCGTGGAAGAGGGGGCCTGCCGCGAGGCCCGCGAGGAGGCCTGCGCAGAAGTCGAAGTGGAAGGCCTGCTGGGGGTCTATTCGATTCCGCGAATCGGGCAGGTGCAGATGTTCTTCCGTGCACGGCTGATCAATGAGCCGTCGGCTGGTCCCGAAAGCCTCGCGGTCGGGCTGTTCGGCTGGGATGCAATCCCGTGGAAGGAGCTGGCGTTTCCATCTGTCAAATGGGCGCTGGAGCATTATCGGGCGACCGAGGGCCACAGCAGCTTTGCGCCATTCGGCAATCCGTCCGGCAGCGATGCGCTGACGCGGTGAGGGATGCGATGACTGGCGCTGACGCCGAGTTGATCCTGGCGACGCTGGAAATCGTGGCCGAGCGGCGTGGCGATCCAACGCCGGATGTCTACGCAAGACTGTTCGCCGTCCATCCGGAGCTTGAGGCGCTGTTCCTGATGGATCGTGACGGCGGCGTGCGCGCCTCGATGATGCAGCAGGCGCTTGAGTGCATTGTCGACCATGCTGGGGACAGGCTTGTCGCGCCGCAGATCATCGCTGCGTCCCGGATGCATCACGATGGCTACGGCGTGCCGGCGGAGCGGTTCGACGCATTCCTTGTGGCCATAAGGGATACGTTTCGCAGCATCGTCGGCGAGGCGTGGACGCCTGCGATCGACCTCGCCTGGGGCAGGATGCTGGGTGAGTTTGCTGCGTTCCGCTGATCAGGCGGGATCGCTGGCCTTCTTGTCGCCTGCGCCGTCGTCTTCCTCGATATTGTGCTTCATCAGGAAGGGCAGGTTCGCCACCATGAAGGCGATCGCCAGCGGGATCGACAGGAAGAGCTTTGAGTTGGCCCAGAATTGCTCCGAGAAGTTCCGCCAGATCACTTCGTTGAGGATTGCGAGCACGACATAGAAACCGGCCCAGCGCAGGGCGAAAATCTTCCAGGCATGATCAGGCATGCGGAAGGCGTGCTCGAAGGCGGTCTTCCAGATGTTCCTGCCGATCGCGAGGCTGCCGAGAATCGTGCCGGCGAACAGCAGGTTGATAATGGTCGGCTTGATGAAGGCGAATGTCTTGTCCTGCAGGAACAGCGTGAGGCCGCCGAACACCATCACGACGGTTCCTGTGATGATCAGCATGGGCGGCAGCTTGCGGCCTTTCATCAGCGTCCAGCCGATGGCGGCGGCGACCGCAGCCATGAACACGCCCGTCGCCCAGAAGATCGCATTGTCCTTGCCGAACAGGGCGGGCCCCTCGGGGCCGTTCTGCAGCACGTTGAAGACGATCACGAAGGCGAGCACCGGACCGATGTCGGTCCAGATATTTCCAGTCCCTTTCGGGATGGATTTCTTCGTTTCATTCGGGGGCGTGTCGGTCATCGGGGTCACTTAGCGGCCATGGCCCTTCGCGGTCAAACGCTGCGCGCACGGCGCGAGGTAAATTGTTGCAGGGCGGAACGAGCCCCTGCCGCATCGAAAATGAGGGCTGCAAGCACATAGACAACGGCTCCCATGCCGGCTTTCAGCAGCAGTTCGGGCAGGCCGCCCGGCGAGGGCAGAAGGCGAACCGTAATCGCCATTGCGGCGCATGCCCCTGCGACCTTGAGGAAATCGACCCACGGCCAGGCGAGGGGAACAAGGCGGCGGCTGGCAAGAGCGAGCAGGACCAATGCGAGGGTATAGCAGGCGACCGTCGAATAGACCGCGCCCATCAGGCCGATGCGTGGCAGCAGGATGGCGTTCAGCGCGATGTTGGCGATGACGGGGATGACCATGAGGCCGGCCCGCAGGGCGGTGCGCTTCGAGAGCTGGAAGCCTTCCGAGACATAGTGGAGCACGAAGCCGTTGATCAGTCCCGACAGGGCGATCCACGGCATGATGGCGGCTGCCTGCGCGCGCATCGCCTCGCCGATCATCACCTCTGACAGCGGCTGCGCAACCAGCGCGAGACCGGCGGCGGCGGGGGCTGCGATCAGCATCAGCGTTCGCGCAGCATGGGCGGAGGCATCGCGGACGCCGTGTGCGCTCTCGCGCTCCCATGCAGCCATCATCATCGGTCCGCCTGCGGCGCCGGCCCAGATGCAGAGCAGCCCGACTGACTTGTCGGCGAGGCCATAGCCAGCCGCATAGATGCCGACCGCTTCCGGTCCGAGGAAGAGCGCGATGAGGAAACGATCGCCGGCATCGAGCGCGATGTTGAGGGCCAGCGCAATGGCCACGGGAACGCCATAGGCGAGATAGGGTCGCACGCGCGCCGGCTCGAAACGTCCGCCACGGGATTCGCGCCAGAGCCTCCTGCCCTCGATGAAGGCGAGAAGCGCTAGAACGCTGGCGAGACCTGCGAAGGGCGCCGCGGGCCCGAGCCCTGTCTGCCAGGCAAGGCATGTGCCGAGAGCAAATGCGCCGAGATCCTGGATCACGCGCAGTGTCGAATAGCGGCTGACGCGATCGAGCGCGCGGTTCATCTCCTGCGCCGCGTTGACCAGCGGCGCAAGCGCCATCGTCGTCATCGCAACAGCGAGCGCCAGGCGCAACGCTGGATCGCTCGCGATGAGAACCGCGCCGGTCATCAGCGCAATTCCGATGGCGGCGGAGCAGGCAAGCAGGGCGAGAACCGTGCGGATGTGGTTGGGCAGTTCTCCGCGCGGCAGGGCGGCCCCTGCGAAGCGATACGCAGAGGCTTCGGCCCAGGTGACGGAGAGGGTGTAGATGATGCCCATCGTCGTGAGCGCCAGCGCGTAGAAGCCGTAGTCTGCCGGCGAGAGCAGGCGCGTCAGGGCGTAGACCGCGCCGACACTGGCGAGGCCGCCGGCAAGGCTTGCCGGAAAGTAGCCAAGAAGGCGTCGCCAGATCATGTTGGCCCGCATGGTCCTGTCTGGGGACCGTTTGTTCACCCCACTAAACCAGAATGCCGTTCATGAAGCGTTTCCGGACGGAGAACACTGCGGCCGCATTGACCCGCAGAAGCGCCATCCTCGGCGCAGGGGCGCTGGCTGGTTGCAACAATTCCTCGGCTGTCGCGCAGCGAACCGGGACTCATCCCCTGTGGCCCCTGGCCGGAACGCCCATGCTGCGCGGCGCCGTGATTGCGCAGCGGCGGCGACGGATCGAGGTAGACGGGGCGACATTTGGCGGGGGCGGGCCGGTGCTGCCGGCCTATCGCCGCTCGGATTTCGACGGGCTCGCGAGGGTGGGCGCAAATCTGGTCGTGATGTCCTTCCCGGAATTCTGGACCGTGGGCGCGCCATGGAAGCGCGATGCGCAGATGGCGGATGTGCTGGGGCGGCAACTCGACGATGCGAAGGCGGCGGGCCTCTATGTGGTGCTCGCGATGCGCTCGGGGCCGGGGCGATCGGACTTCGTGTTTCATCGCGATGCGCAGGATACCTGGTTTCCGGCGCGGCTGATCGATGACACGGTGTGGCGCGAGGAGGGTGCGCAAGCGGCGTGGGCCGCGATGTGCGAGGACGCGGCGAACCTCGTGAGGTCGCGCAGCGAGGTTGCAGGTCTCAACATCATGGTGGAGCCGGAACCCAATGTCGGCGGACTCAATCGCGAGGGCGGACGCCTGGGCGCGTGGACCCCCGAGGACTACACGGCGCAGTTAAGCGAGATTTCTGACTGGAAGCGGATTGCAGGCGACATTGCGCGGAAGGTGCGGGCTGCGGCGCGCGACCTGCCGATCCTGATCTCGCCGCCATCATTCGGACGAACTGAATTCCTGTCCGTCATGGGCGCGCCGCCTGTTAAAGGCGTGGTCTGGTGCGTGCACGATTACGAGCCACGCGCCTTCACACATCATCCCGAGGCCGCGGCCGGCCATACTGTATTCAGCGAGGGCGGGGAGCAGGCATTCGCGGCGCGGGTCGATCGCGTGCGGACAGGCGATGTTCCGGTGTTCCTCGGCGAGTTCGGCGCCTCGCGCTGGGCAAAAGGCGTGGACGACTATTACGCGGCGCGGATCGCTGCGTGCGAGGCGCGGGGGATCGGCTGGGCGGCATTCCGCTGGCCAACGCAGGATGCGGCCTACGAGCAGTCGGACAACATGTTCAACGTCATGATGGCCGGGCGCGACGATCGCCCCGCGCTGGACACGCTTCAGCCTGCCTGGGCGAAGAATGCGCAGCGGCCGGGTGGTATGCGGCTGCGAGGGCGCAGCTAGCTCACCTGAAGCAGGCAAAGACCGGCCGCGAGGATGATCGCCGCAAGGGTGCGACGCACGCCGAAGCCTTCACGCAGGAACCACCATCCCATGATCGCTGCGAAGACAACTGCAGTCTCGCGCATGGCGGACATGTAGGCGACGGGCGCGATTGAAAAGCCGTAGAGCGCCATCGAGAAAGACGTGAGCGAGCAGGCGCCCGCGCCGATGCCGGGCCAGAACGCTGCGCGAGCGCCCTCCATGAACTGTTCGCGACCTCGCGTGAGCAAGGCGATGAGGTTGATGCCGATCCAGTCCAGCAGGAAGAGCCAGACGATGAAGCTCCAGGGCGATGGACCGGAACGCACCCCCTGCGCGTCGATGACATTGTAGATCGCAACGCACGCGCCGGTGGCCAGCGCCCAGAGCAGGGCCGAGTTGCGCACTTTGCGCGAGCCGCCGAAATTTCTCTCCGGCAGCGCGAAGATGACGGTCGCAAGGCTGGCGATAATGAGACCTGTCATGGCCAGCGGCGAGAGCTGCTCTCCCAGCACGATGGCGGCGGCGAGCGCGGTGAGCAGGGGCGCAGACCCGCGCATCACAGGGAAGACCAAGGAAAGGTCGCCACGCGAAAGGGCGCGCACAAGCGCGGTCTGGTAAAGCCAGTGCGCAGGCAGGGAGAGGGCGAGAATCATCCAGGTCTGCTGGCCGGGCAGCGGCACGAAGAAGGCTGCGGGCAGGACAAGCACGGCGGATGACAACGCCATCACGGCGCGCGCGCCAAGAATGTCCTTTGCCGCTTTCACGAAGGTGTTGGCGCCGGCAAGCGTAACCGCCGAGCCCATGCCGAGCACGAAGGCGAAAAGGGTGGGGTCCACCTAGCCGTCGAGTCCCACCAGCGCGCGCGCAAAGGCGTCAGCGCTGAAGGGGTGGAGGTCTTCGGCCCTTTCGCCGACGCCGACGAAGTGGATCGGGATGTCGTGCTGTTCAGCGATGGCGACGAGGACGCCGCCCTTGGCCGTGCCGTCGAGCTTGGTCATCACGAGGCCGGTGACGCCGGCGGTGTTGCGGAAGGCTTCGACCTGGCCGAGCGCGTTCTGGCCAACTGTTGCATCCAGGACAAGAAGCACATCGTGCGGCGCTGTTGGATCGATCTTGCGAATGGCGCGGACGACCTTGGCGAGTTCGTCCATCAGCTGTGTCTTGTTCTGCAGCCGGCCGGCGGTATCGATGAAGACGAGGTCGAGGTTTTCCCTTTGCGCCATCTCGACGGCCTCGTAGGCGAGCCCCGCCGCGTCTGCATTCTGCGGCTTCGACAGGAATCTTGCGCCGGCGCGGTCGGCCCAGACCCGCAGCTGTTCGACGGCTGCTGCGCGGAAGGTATCGCCCGCTGCGAGGAGTACGGTTGCGCCCTGTGCAGAGAGTTTCGCGGCGACCTTGCCGATGGTCGTGGTCTTGCCGGAGCCGTTGACGCCGACGAAAAGGACGATGCGCGGTCGCGGCCCGTCGCTGAAGTCGACGACCTTCTCGCGTGGCTTGAGGATCGCGGCGATCTCGCCTGCAAGCGCAGCCTTGATCTCCTCGCTCGAGACTTCGCGGTCGAAGCGGTCCTTCGAGAACGCCTTCGCGATCCGCGCAGCCACCTTGGCGCCCATGTCGGACGTGATCAGAAGTTCTTCGAGTTCGTCGAGCGCCTCGCGGTCGATCCTGCGTTTCGACAGCCCGGCAAGGCCCTCGGCGAGACGCGAGGATGAGCGCTTGAGACCCTCGTTGAGCTGTCGGAAGACGGATGCATCGCGGGCGGCGGCTTCCGCGGCGCGTTCGGCGGCGATGCGTTCAGCCGCCTTGCGGATGCCGAGCGGATCCTCGCCAAGGTCCGGCTCTGCAGCGACGGGCGCATTGCCGAACAGCTGCTGGTCGAGGCTGACGACCGGCTTGTCGAGCGGCGAGGCGGGTTTTTCGCCCGGCTTGAGCGGCTCGACAGGCGTCTCGCCGGTTTTCGGATCCGGCTGTTTTTTCTTGCCCCACCAGAGGATCATGCCGGTACGCCCACAAGTTCGGTCGCGGTGCGCGAGACAAGATTGAAGCGTGCAGGGCGGCCAGGTTCCGGAGACGCGCCATCGATCCTGACGGGTGCGAAGTTGGAGAGCCGTGCGCGCCCGCCTGCTTCGACCAGCGCCATCGCCGTCTGGCCAACATGCTGGCCGAGGCGAAGCGTAAGCCTTTCGCCGCCTTTCTGGCGCAGCAAGGCGGCGCGGGCCTTCACCACATCGCGGGCGACTTGCGGCATCTTCGCGGCCGGTGTCTGCGGCCGAGGCGAGTAGGGAAAGACATGCAGGTAATCGATGCCGCACTCGTCCACGCTGGCGAGCGTGTTGGCGAACATGGCGTCCGTCTCCGTCGGGAAACCGGCGATGAGGTCTGCGCCAAAGGCCATGACCGGCCGGGCGTCCCGCAAGCGATGGCACAGGTTGATCGCGTCGGCGCGCGAATGGCGGCGCTTCATGCGCTTGAGGATCATGTCGTCGCCCGACTGGAAAGAGAGATGCAGGTGCGGCGCAATGCGTGGCTCGTTGGCGAGAAGGTCGAACAGCGCCTCGTCGATCTCGATGGCGTCGATCGAGGAGAGGCGTAGCTGCTCGAGATCGGGCACAAGCTTCAGGATGCGCGCGATGAGATTGCCGAGCTTCGGCGCATTGGGCAGGTCGGCGCCCCAGGACGTCAGATCGACGCCGGTGAGGACGATCTCGTAGTGCCCGGTGGCGACAAGGCGCTTTACCTGATCGACGACTTCGCCCGCCGGCACCGAGCGCGAGTTTCCGCGGCCATAAGGGATGATGCAGAAAGTGCAGCGGTGATCGCACCCGGTCTGCACCTGCACGAAGGCGCGGGCGCGGCCATCGAGGCCATCGACAAGATGCGCCGCCGTCTCCCGCACCGACATGATGTCGTTGACCTGCACGCGGGGCGTGTCGGTGATGCCCATGCCGGCGAAGGTCTCCGCCTTCATCTTCTCGGCGTTGCCGATGACGCGCGTGACTTCCGGCATTTCAGCGAACGAGGCGGGATCGATCTGGGCGGCGCAGCCGGTGACGATGATGCTTGCGTTCGGCCGTTCGCGGCGCGCGCGCCGGATCGCCTGCCGTGCCTGGCGAACCGCCTCGGCAGTGACAGCACAGGTGTTGACGATCACCGCGTCTTCGACGCCCGCAGCCTGCGCGTGACCGCGCATGACCTCGGACTCATAAGCGTTCAGGCGGCATCCCAGTGTGAGGATGTCGAGGGAAGATCTCGCGATTGTGGGGGCGCTTTCGGCCATGGCGGGGACATAGGCTTACCGACTGCGGTTGTCACGCCGTCAGGACCTGGGTGGAACCGGATAGTCGAGACCGCCCAGCTTGTTCAGCAGCTGCGCCAGCTGCAGCGCCTCGGCGTCGCCGATGCGCTTCATCGCCTCGTCCATGGCGGGTGCGTAGACAGTCCACATCCGCTTGCGCATCTCATAGCCCTCAGGCGCGAGCTCCAGCAGGTGGCCGCGCTTGTCTTCCGGGCAGGCGATGCGCTTGACGAGGCCCTCTTCTTCCATCCGGTCCACCAGCCGCGAGAGCTGGTAGGGCAGGATGAACAGCGGAATGGCGAGGTCCTTGGGCCGGGTTGGTTTGCCGGCGCGCTCGAGTTCCCAGAGCACGGTGTACCAGGTGATGTCGGGAAGGTTTGCCTTCTTGAGCGCCAGCCCCACTTCTTCACGGATGGACTGCGACACGCGGCCCAAGGCGATCCAGGCCCGCTGAAGGGGATCGGAAGGAATCCTCGAAGGTCCCTTTAGCTGCATTTGTTGCGTTCGCAACAAAACCTCCTATGTTGCATATGCAACAAATGAGTGGGGCCAACCATTTTGCCAATGGCCGAACCGGAAATCCCTAGCCCCTCAGCTGGAAAGTGACACTTGCATGACCCGTACAATCGCGACAATCGTTGGCTCGCTCCGGGCGAACTCAAATTCCGAACGCATCGCCAAGGCGATTGCGGCCGAAGCACCAAAGGATCTCCGCTTCGATATTGTTGCGATTGGAGATTTGCCGCTGTTCAACCCCGACGTCGATGGGGAAACCCCGCCGGCCGCGTGGACGACCTTCCGCGCACGGATCAAATCTGCTGACGCCGTCCTGTTTGTTACTCCCGAGTACAATCGCTCGGTGCCCGGAGCGTTGAAGAACGCGATCGATGTCGGGTCGCGTCCCTACGGGCGGAGCGCCTTCGCCGGCAAGCCGGCGGCGGTGGTCTCGTCCTCGGTCGGACCGATCTCGGGCTTCGGCGCGAATCATCACCTGCGCCAGTCGCTGGCCTTCCTCGACATGCCGACGCTGCAGCAGCCGGAAGTCTATCTGGGCGGCGTGAATGATGGCTGGTTCGGCGCGGATGGCCGCCTGACCAAGGACGACACGCGCGCCTTCATCGGCAAGTTCGCCCAGACATTCGCGGAGTGGATCGAGCGGACCGCACCGCGCGCCTAGATTTCAAGAGCCGCCAGGAGGCGGAGGTCAGACTGCGGGGCAGGCGATGCGCCGGCCCCGCACTTTTTCTCAAGACGGCGTCCCCGCCGGAGCGCGCCGCAGGACATACGCCTCCTTCAGCAGCCCGTTGTCCTTCATGAAGGCCGCCATCGATTCGTAGGTCGCGGTGACGATCGTGCCGCCCTGGTCGTCGGTCTTGATGCGGTCCTCAGCCAGAGGCGCAAGAAAGCGTTCGATCAGCGAGGTCTTCACCTTGGTGGGCCTGAAGTGCTGTTTGAGGTTCGCCTTGATCTGCACCATGTCGGTGGTTTCCCACGCCGCAGCAGCAATGATGTCGAGCATGAACTCTGTGCAGTTCTGATACTTGATGTCGTGCGGGTTCGAGACCAGCGAGTAGGGCTCGACGTGCAGCGCGCCATAGGACGGGCTGTCCATGATGGCGAGGATTCTGCGCTGCATTTCCGGCGTGGGCACGATCACGGCGACATCGTCGACTGCGCTTGGCGCCACGAAGTCGATCGGGAAGTCCTGGTGCAGGTAGGACTTGTCCATCGCCAGCGTCTTTCCATCGCCATGGTAGAGATTGTAGACAGCGTAGCCATTGATCACGCGCCCATCGTCGAGGTTGATCGGCACGAAGGTCCAGAACGCGCCGTGCGTGTACGAGATGCCGTCGGGCAGCATGTCGCGCGTCTCGCCGGTGCGGAAGACGATGGCGAGCCGCGCACCCTTGTCGGCGAGGTCTCGCTCGACCTGTTTGGAGAAGGCCGCGGCCTGCTCTGCGGTGAGGTACACGGCTGGTGCGCCGCGCGCGCTGAAGCCCGCGCCCCCGGCGGGCCTCGATCCGCCGGTGCTGGCGCATGCGGCGAGGCTGAGCGCCGCAATCGCGGCGACAAGAGAAGTGCGCATCACTGGGCCGGCGTGTAGGGCACGACCGGAGCAGGCTGCGCTTCTCGCTGCCTCGGCCGGCCGACGACGACCTCGTCAGTGATCGTCAGCGGCGAGTTGGAAAAATCGACAACCGCTTTCGCAGCGGCGGTTGCATCGGCTGAGCCCTTGTTGAAGCCATTCGCGATCGCGTCCTGGCCTGAGGCGCGCGCGGCGATGCCGACCGCGCCAGAAGCGAGGGCGACGCCGCCGAGTGGAATCGAGACGACGCCGGAGCTCGCCTTGAGACCGCTCTCGCCGATGGCGCCGGCTGCGATGCTGGTCTGCCTCGATGCAGCCGAGGCGTTCTGCGAAAACTGAGCGTGGGCGGCAGGCGTGGTGGCCGTCAGAAGAACCGCAGTCAGAACCAGGCGCATTGGAATCCCTTTCGCTGATTGACAGTGTCTAGTTATCGGGGAAATCAGGCGCCAGTGGGGCGGATTACGTAGCTGTAATGGGCGTTCTCGCGCGGCCGCGCTGACGTCGTTAGGTCAACCGGTCGGAATTTTTCCGCTGGCCGTCGTCGTCGCTGTCTTCCTCGTCTTCGAGCACGTGTTCGCGGCGCGCTTCCTCAAGATGCCGCGTGCCCGGGTCACTGAAGCCGAAGCCGGTGAGTATGTCGCCGCCGCTGCTCTTCGATTTCACCTTGCGCCAGTAGATCCAGCCGCGCGCCTCCATCCAGAGAAAGAGACGGTCGAGCGCGAACAGCGCGATGGCGGCGCCGCCAGTCCAGAGTGCGATGTCGAGCATGCGGCGCCTCCCACCCGATGAGATGGGAGGCGCAAGCAGCCGTGGCTAGGCTTTCGCGCCGAGCGGCAGTTTTGCGTAGGTCTTGCCAGTCGCTGCAAGCAGCGCGTTGGCGACAGCGGGGCCGATCGGCGGCACGCCGGGCTCGCCCACGCCTGACGGCGGCTCGGTCGACGGCACGATATAGACCTCGACCTTCGGCATCTGGCTCATGCGCAGCACGTTGTAGTCGAAGAAGTTCGACTGCACCGGCGCGCCGTCCTTCAGCGTCAGCGCCTCGCCAAGGATGGACGACAGGCCATAGCCGATGCCGCCTTCCATCTGCGCGCGCACGATGTCCGGGTTGATGACGATGCCGCAGTCGACGGCGCAGACGACGCGATCGACGTGGAACGTGCCGTCAGCTGCAACCGAGATTTCCGCAACTTCCGCCACATAGGACGAGAAGGAGTGGTGGACGGCGACGCCGCGGAATTTTCCGGCGGGAAGCGGCGTGTTCCATCCAGCTTTTTCCGCCGCGAGGTTCAGCACGCCGAGCAGGCGAGGATGGCTGGCGAGCAGTTCGCGGCGGTACTCCACGGGATCCTTGCCCAGCTTCTTCGCGACGACGTCGAAGAAGTGCTCCTTGGCGTAGGCCGTGTGAGTGTGGCCCACAGAGCGCCACCAGAGAACGCTGGTCGGCTGTTTCACCAGATGCACATCCACCGAGATATTGGGGATGGCGTAGGCGATGTCGTGGCCGCCCTCGATTGAGGAAGTGTCGACCTGGCCGGGAACGGCGAAGGGCGTGCCCTCCATGATCGACTGGATCGCCGTGCGGTCGCCCCAGGCTTCCAGCTTGCCGCCATCGATGCGGGCGGTCATGCGGTGAACCGTCATCGGGCGATACTTGCCCGAGCGGATGTCATCCTCACGCGTCCACATCAGGCGGACGGGGGCCTTGCCGTTGACGGCCTTGGCGATCTGCGCAGCTTCGGAAACGAGGTCCGCATCAGGCGTCCCGCGGCGGCCAAACGAGCCGCCGGCAAGGTGCGTGACGATCGTGACCTGTTCCGGCGTGAGGCCGAGGACGGCGCAGGCCGCGGCCCGGTCTCCCGTCGGCATCTGCGAACCGGAATGGATCACGGCGCTTGCGCCCGGCTTGTATTCGACGACGCAGTTCAGCGGTTCCATCGGCGCGTGGACGAGGAACGGGAAGTCGAAGTCGGCGGTGATGACTTCGCCTGCACCCTGCAGGGCAGCGGCGCCTTTGCCTTCCTTGCGCGCTTCGTGGCCGGCCTTCGCGAGCGTCTTGCGATAGTCGGCGAAGATGGCTTCGGAGGACCGCGTTTCGGCCGCGCTGTCGTCCCAGGTCACTTTCAGGGCTTCGCGGCCTTTTTTCGCGGCCCAGAAATCCGTGGCGACGATGGCGACACCGTTCGAGATCTGCACGACATCGGTGACGCCCTTGACGGCCTTGGCCGCCGTGTCGTCCACGCTTGCAACCTTGCCGCCGAATTTCGGACTGCGTTGAAGCAGGGCGACCAGCGTGCCATCGGGGTGGTAGTCGAGGGCGTACTGCGCCCTGGCATGGACCTTGTCAGCGCTGTCGAGGCGGCCGAAGGATTTCGAGGGATCGCGTTCCTTGCCGATGAATTCGTAGGCCGACGCGTCCTTGTATTGCAGCGATGCGACATCCGGCGGCGTGATCTTCGCAGCGTCCGCAGCAAGTTCGCCATAGGTCGCGGACTTGGCCCCGGCTTCCGCCTTGCCCTTCACGAGCAGGACTTCGGACGCATCGACGCCGAACTTCGCAGCGGCGGCCTGGCGCAGCATTTCGCGGGCGCTGGCGCCAGCGGCGCGCAGCTGGCCCCAGGACGAGAAGATGGCGGTGGAGCCGCCGGTTCCCATCATGCCGCCAAAAACAGGGTTGCCGTATTTGGCGTCGTCAGCCGGCGAGTGCTCGAAGCGCATCTGGCTCCAGTCGGCGTCGATTTCTTCGGCGACGATGGTGGTGAGGCCCGTCGAGACGCCCTGGCCGAACTCGATGTGGCGCAGGTAGACCGTGATCGTGTTGTCCGAGCCGATGCGGACATAATCGCCAAGAGCGGTCTGCGTGGCGGGGCCTGCAGCGGCGGCGGTGTTTCCGACCGAGCAGCCAACGGCAAAGCCGGCGGCGCCAAGACCCATGACCGTCAGGACGAGACGGCGCGTAGGGGAGAAGGTTGCGGTGTCAGCCATGTCGATTACCCCATGATCTCGGAAGCGCGCGCAACAGCGCCACGGATGCGGTGATAGGTGGCGCAGCGGCAGATGTTGGAATTCATGCCGTCGGTGATCTGCTGCTCGCTGGGTTTGGGCGTTGCAGTGAGGAGCGCCGCAGCCGCCAGCATCTGGCCGGACTGGCACCAGCCGCATTGCACGACGTCCAGTTCCTGCCAGGCAGCCTGCACAGCCTTTCCAGCCGGCGTGTCGAGCCCCTCGATCGTGGTGATCTTCTTGCCGGCGAGCGAGGCGGCGGGCGTCATGCAGGCGCGTGCAGGTTCGCCGTCGACGAGCACCGTGCAGGCGCCGCAGGCGGCGACGCCGCAGCCGAACTTCGTGCCGGTGAGTTTGAGGTCCTCGCGCAGATACCAGAGCAGCGGGCGGTCTTCATCGCCGGCGTATTCCTGTTCCTTGCCGTTGATCGTCAGTTTCATGGCAACCCTCCGCCGTCAGCCTGTCAGGCCGTGAATTATCGAACAGCGCCGCGGCGCTGCAATGTGAGCCCATGTGAGCATTCGCTCACATTTATGGAAGAGCCTGGACGCAACTGATCACGCTTGTGACGCGAAAGCGATATGTCCAGCCAACTACAGCGTAGACGACTAATGGACAGGCGGTTCTGCGGCGGGCTTCTTGTCCTTCCGCTTGCGCGACACGAGGTTCAGGAACTCGACGAAGGCCGAGAACGCCATGGCCGCGTAGATGTAGCCCTTGGGCACGTGGATGCCGAAGCCGTCGGCGATCAGCACCATGCCGATCATCAGCAGGAAGCCGAGCGCCAGCATCACGACCGTTGGGTTGGCGTTGATGAAACGCGAAAGGGGGCCGGCGGCCAGCAACATCACGGTGACCGCAGAGATGACGGCGATGAACATGATGACCAGGTGATCGGTCATTCCGACGGCGGTGAGGATCGAGTCGATCGAGAACACCAGGTCGAGGATGATGATCTGGAAGATGGCGGCGCCGAAATTGAGGGCGGCGCGGCCCGCGATGGGTGCATCCGCCTTGTGGTCGGTGCCCGGGTCCATCGTGTGATGGATTTCCGACGTGGCTTTCCAGACCAGGAAGAGCCCGCCCGCGATCAGGATGAGGTCGCGCCAGGAGAAAGACGTCTCGAACGTCGGCTCGCCGTGCTCACCCGGCGGCCCGGTTATGCCAAGGTCGATCACCGGCTGCACCAGTCCGACGATCCAGGTGATCGTGAACAGCAGGAGCAGGCGCATCACCAGCGCCAGCCCGATACCGATATTGCGCGCCTTCGCCCGCTGTTCCTCGGGCAGCTTGTTGGTCAGGATCGAGATGAAGATCAGGTTGTCGATGCCGAGGACGATCTCCATGACCACCAGCGATACCAGCGCCGCCCACGCGGCCGGATCATTCAGCAGCGGCGTAAAGTCGAAATCCATGGTGATGGCAGCTCCCTCAGCCAAGGCGGCTGATCGGCTATGTAGGGGGATTGCAGCCCGGAGTTAAGCAGAAAGCGACGGGTCGGCGCCTTTACGCAAGGCGAAGGCGCATGATGAATTCGTCATCAATCGTGTCGCCGACCTTGAACTTGTAGCCGCCGACCTTCTCGAAGCCCCGGCTTTCGTAGAGCGCGATCGCCTTGTCGTTGGATTCCCAGACGCCGAGAAACAGGTTCTTTGCGCCGCGCTGGCGCGCCCGTTCGATGGCCCAGGCGAGCAGGATGCGACCGACGCCGACGCCCTGTCCGTGCTGGTAGACATAGACCCGGTGAAGCTCGAGGGCCGGTTCAGGCCCGGTGTCGATCGGGAGCTTGCAGGGGCCGATCTTGCAATAGGCCACCATCCGCTTGCCCGAATAGGCGATACGGACCTCGACATCGGGGTCCTTGAGGTCGACCTCCATCTTGCTGACGGAATAGGTCTCGTCGAGAAACTGGCGCAGGTCGCCCGGCGGATAGAGGTCGCCGAACGTCTCGGCGAACGTCTCGCGGCCAATCTCCGCCAGCCCTGCGCCGTCCTTCAGCTGGGCGTCGCGAAATGTCAGATCGCGGTCCACGATCACTCCACCAAAAACTCAGTTGTGAATGTCAGTTGCCCGGCTCGGCGCGGGAAGCATAGACGAATTCGCGGACGGCGTCGCCCAGCAACACCAATTTTGCCAGCGACCATCCGCCCTGCCTGTCGAATGCGCCCATGGGTTGCATGAGCCGGTCGGCGAGGGGTTTGCGGGGCGCTATCCAGGCATCGACCAGGGCGCGCGCCGATTCGCGGTCGAGGCTTTCGGCATGGGCGCCCGCTTTCCCGGCATGCCGGATTGCGGCAACGGTGAGTTCGCTCTGCTGCCGGGGCAGGTCGTCCGCGACGCGCTGGAGGGCGAGGCGATCCCAGTGGTCGCGAGGCTGGAGGTCGCGGGCCGCCGCGCGCATGCGGTCGAGGCCGAGCTGTGCGCCGACCTGGTGCTGCACGTACAGCGCGGCGGCGAGCGGCCAGCGCGTCTGCTCGGCGATATCCACGGTCTCGCGGGCCGAGGCGAGCGCGCGGATCAGGGCGACGTCATGGGCAATGTCGGCCGGCGCGCCGGCCGCGCGGTATTGCTCGGCGCGCGCCTCGACGCGGCCAAGAACGAGCGGCGAGAGCGCGGTCGGCAGCAGCGCGCGGACTTCGGCGATGGCGTCGTGCGAGCGGTCGACCGTACGGGTGATCGAGCCGGTCTGCATGAGATCGGGATCCGACAGGAATCCGCCCGCCAGCATGCGCAGGTTGGCGGAGGTCTCCACCATCATCAGCGTCTGGGCCTTAGCGGGCGCCTTTCCGTCGAGCGCGCTGATACGATCGACGAGATCATCGATGTGGAAGGCCGAGAAGGCGGCCTCGAAGGCCTGCGCGACATGGCCGGCGTCGATGCCCTCTGCGTCGCGCTTCTGGACGGCGAAGGTCGGGCCCGTGAGGTTGACGATGCGGTTCGACAGCATGGTGGCGACGATCTCGCGGCGCAGGCGGTGACGCTTGCGGGCCTCGCTGAACTTCGCGAGCTCGTCCGGGAAGTAATGAACCAGCAGCTGCTCGAATGCCGGGTCGTCCGGCGCTTTCGACGCGACGATCGATGAGAACAGGTCGAGCTTGGCGTAGGCCATGATCACGGCGAGTTCCGGCCGCGTGAGACCCAGCCCAAGCTCACGCAGCTTGCGGAAGGATTCGGTGGAGGGCAGGCCTTCGACGACGCGGTCCAGCTTGCCCTGGCTTTCCAGCGTCTCGATCAGGCGCTCATGGCTGTCGAGATCGGCGGCGGCTGTGGCCTGCATCATGCTGAGCGCGCCGGTCTGGTCGTAGTTGTTCTGCAGCACAAGGTGGCCGACCTCGTCGGTCATGCTGGCGAGCAGGGCGTTGCGGTCCTCGGCCTTCAACGCGTGTCCATGGATCGCCTCGGTGGTGAGGATCTTGATGTTGACCTCGTGGTCGGATGAATCAACGCCGGCGGAATTGTCGATCGCGTCCGTGTTGATCCGGCCGCCATGGCGGGCGAACTCGATACGGCCTGCCTGCGTCATGCCGAGGTTTGCGCCTTCGGCGATGACCCTGGCTTTCAGGTCCTTCGCATCCATGCGCAGCGCGTCGTTGGATTTGTCGCCGACATCAGCATGGCTCTGGGTCGATGCCTTGATGTAGGTGCCGATGCCGCCAAACCAGAGCAGGTCGACGTCAGCGCCGAGCAGCGCCTTCATCAGCGCGTCAGGCGTGACCGCGTCCTCGGCGAGGCCAGTCATGGCCTTCACTTCTGGCGACAGCGGGATCGATTTGGCCGAGCGTTCAAACACGCCGCCGCCCCCCGAGACCAGGCTCCTGTCATAGTCCGCCCATGACGAGCGCGGCAGGTCGAACATGCGCTTGCGCTCGTTCCACGTCGCTTCGAGATTGGCGGGGTTGGGATCGAGGAAGATGTGGCGGTGGTCGAAGGCGGCGCGCAGCTGGATGCATTTCGACAGCAGCATGCCATTGCCGAACACGTCGCCTGACATGTCGCCGATGCCGATCACGGAGAAGGGCTGGGTCTGCGTGTCGTGGCCCATCTCGCGGAAGTGGCGCTTGACCGCCTCCCACGCGCCGCGCGCCGTGATGCCCATCTTCTTGTGGTCGTACCCGACCGACCCGCCCGACGCGAAGGCGTCGCCCAGCCAGAAACTGTAATCAGCCGCCAGCCCGTTCGCTATGTCGGAGAAGGTCGCAGTGCCCTTGTCGGCGGCGACGACGAGATAGGGATCCTCGCCATCCCACGCGACGACGCCCTGCGGATGAACGGTCTTGCCGTCGATGATGTTGTCGGTGAGCTGGAGCAGCGCGCCCACAAACACCTTGTATGCAGCGATGCCGGCGGCCTGGATTTCCTCACGCGCGCCCTTGGCGGGAAGATTCTTCGGATAGAAGCCGCCCTTCGAGCCGACCGGCACGATGACAGCGTTCTTGACCTGCTGCGCCTTCACGAGGCCCAGCACTTCCGAGCGGAAGTCATCGCGCCGGTCCGACCAGCGCAGGCCGCCGCGCGCGACGGGCCCGAAGCGCAGGTGCACGCCTTCGACATCCGGCGACCAGACGAAGATCTCGCGGAAGGGACGCGGCGCCGGCAGCGGATCCGCCTCGCGGCTGGCGATCTTCACGGCGATATGGCGGTGCGGCTTGCCGGTCGCGTCGGTGAGATAGAAGTTCGTGCGCTGGAGTGATTTTACCAGGGCGAGCAGGCGGCGAAGCGCGCGGTCTGCATCCAGCGTCGCAACAGCTTCAAGCTGCTTGCCGATCTCGGCGATGACCGGCGCAGCCGCCATCGTGCGTGCGGCGAGATCGCCCCTGGTTGCCGGGTCGAACTTGATGGCGAACAGCTTCAGCAGGTTGTTCGCGATATCGGGGTGTTCGGCCAGCGCGCGGACCTGCACGAGTTCGGATGGGTCGAGGCCCGACTGGCTGCGATAACGGCAGAGCGTGCGGAGCAGGGCGGCGGCGCGCCAGTCCACGCCCAGCGCTACGACAAGGCTATTGAAGCGATCGTTCTCCGTGTCGCGCGCCCAGATTGCCTCGAAGGCTTTCTCGAAGCGCGCATCAAGCCGCTTCTGTCCGGCCGGGCGGTCGATCGCGAGATCGTGGACGTAGACTCTGCCGCCTGCATTGTCCTCGTGCTGGGATATGCGGATCGGATAGCCGACCTCCGCCTGCACGCGCAGTCCCATGCGCTCCAGGACCGGCACGATCTCCGCGAGGTCGAGCGGGTTGTCGCGATGGTAGATCTTCACGCGGCTGATATTGGCCTCGAAGTCCGGGCCCCACACACGCGCGCGCAGCGCCTTGCCGGGCGGCAGCGCGGCGACGGCCATGAGATCGGCAAGGCCCTCTTCCGGCGGGAAGGCCTCTTTGTAGGCGGCCGTGAAGTGCGCGTGGGTGGCGAGCGACTGATCCCCGCCGGTGGAGCGGGCGACGCGGGCCAGGGCGTCTTCCCACGTCTCGAACAGCTGGCGCATCTGGAGGTCGAGCGCGTCTTCGTCGGGCTCAGGGTGGCCGCGGTCGATGCCGATGATCAGGTGGACGCGCGCGAGCGGACCTTCGCCGAAGGAGGGGTAATAAGCGGTGGTGCGGCCGCCATAGGCGTCGGCCAGCAGGCGGTGCGCGCGGGTGCGGAGCTCGGAATTGTAGCTGTCGCGCGGGGTATAGAGGAGCGCCGAGACATAGCGGTCGAAGCGGTCGCGGCGGATGAAGAGGCGCGTTCTCGGGCGCAGCAGGAGGCGAAGGACGCCCGAGGAAATGCGTTCGAGATCGGCTTCCGAAATCTGGAAGAGCTCATCGCGCGGGTAGGATTTGAGGACCGAGTCGAGCTGCTTCTGCGTGAAGCGCGAGCCCTGCGGCGCGGCGGCCTTCACATTCTCGATCTTGCGGCGGATCAGCGGCACTTCGTCGGCGGCGCGGATGTAGGCCTCAGATGTGAACAGGCCGACGAAGCGGGTCTCGCCAATCACGTCCCCGCGCGCATCATAGCGCTTGACGCCGACATAGTCGGCATAGCTGCGGCGGTGGACGCGGGACACGAAACTGGCCTTGGCGACGATGATCGGCGAGGGCTCATTGATCAGCGCGCGGACGGTCGGCGTCAGCATGGTAGGCTCCGCTCCGCGCGAGAGCACGTTGCGTTCGTAATTGCGCAGGATGCCGAGGCCGGAGGCTTCGTCGACAAGGGGCTCCTCCGCGGCGAGGCGGCCGTCCTTGTCGATCGCGAAGGTGTAGTCGCGCGCGCCCAGATAGGTGAAGTTCTCGTCCGCCAGCCAGGCGAGGAAAGCGCGCGCCTCGTTTATCTCGCCAGACGTGCGGCCGCCTGCGGCTTTCACGCTCGCAAGTTCCGCAGAGACGGATTCCATCTTCGCGCGCATGGCGTGGAAGTCGGCGTTGACGACAGCCACATCGGCGAAGGCGCCTTCGAGGCGCTTCTGCAGTTCTGCGCGCAGATGATCGTCGAGCAGCGGCAGGTGGATCTGGATGGCCGAGCGCTTGCCATTGGGGCCTTCCACAACCGGATGCAGCACGGCGCGGATTTCAACCCTTGCCTCCTGGCAGGCGACGATGGCGCTGTCGACGAGGAAGGCCATGTCGGGGCCGACGATCTCGGCCACGTCGAGGCGGAGTGGGCGATCGCCGGCGCCCGTGGCCTGACGCACGCGGATGGCGCGGGCGTCATTGGTCTCGTTTTGCCGGTTGAAGTCCCACAGGCCAAGCGCGAGGACTGCGGCGTCCTCTGTCGTCAGGGCTAGTACATCCTCGACGAAGGCGTCGGCGCGATACTGGTCGAGAAACTCCACGACGGCGGGATCGTCCGCCGTCTCCTTTTTCGGCGCCATCGCGCTGATCGCGGCTAGCAGGTCATCCCGTGAGAAGGCGAGGTCGTTTGACAGGGGCAACTCTCCGGACGGAAAGCGTAAGGGCGCAGCAACAACGCGGGAATCAGGTTGAGCGAGTGCTAAACCCGCCCGGCTTTGGCGTGCAAGGGCAGGATCGTGCAGGTTTCGTGTTGCAATGCGATGAACGCGCGCGCTTCTACCCTGAAGTCGCGCCTTCCCCTTCGTCCTCTTCCTTCACGGCATAGTCGCCCGGATTGCCATTGGCGGACAGCAGCACGGCGATCCAGCGGGCGCCTGGCACCTGGCCAAGCACGATCATCACCATGACGGTCAGCGGCGCAGACAGGAACATTCCGGCGGGTCCCCAGAGAGCGCCCCACACAGCCAGCGACAGCAGAACGACAAGCGGCGACAGGTTGAGGCTGTCGGCCTGCATGCGGGGGGCGACGAAATTCCCGATCAGGAACTGCCAGACGCTGACGCCCAGGAAGACGATCACGGCGCACAGCAGGCTGTCATTGGGCATCCAGTCCGGCCAGGCGGACAAGGGTTGCACGACGGCAAAGAGGGTCGGCAGGATGGTCGCGATGATCGAGCCGACAGTCGGGATGAAGTTCAGCACGAAGATCACGAAGGCCCAGAACAGTGCGTTGTCGAGACCGATGATGAGCAGGGTCACATAGGTCAGCAGGGTCGAGACTATCGAGAGCGCGGTCTGCACCCAGAGGTATTGCTCCATGGTGTGGCGGATTTCCTGCCCGATCAGGCGCGCCCGCGTGCGGTCCTTGGGGCGCTTGAAGATCTCGTCGAGCTGCTTGGAGAAGGCGCCGGCCGAGACGATAAGGAAGGCGACATAGATAAAGACCAGAACCATGTCGCCGACCAGGCTGGAAGCCACGTTCCCGGCGATCTGCGCGATGCTGGTCGCATTGCTGGACAGGAGCTGCGCCACGGTCGGCGGCTGGGCGGACATGGCCGCCTCGGGATTCGGGATCGGAACGGCCGGAATGGCCTCGCCCGGCGCCGCGACCGGGCCGGCCGCCGCCGCCGCGTCCGCCGGGGCGAGAAGATTGAGCTGGGTATAGACCTGCTCGATGATGTCGTTGATGTGCCGCTCGTAATCAGCCGACTTGGTGACGAACTCTTCCACGGCGCCGCGGATGACGCCGATGAAGATCACGATGCTCATCACGACGATAATGACCGCAAAGAGATAAGCGAGCCAGCCGGGCAGGTTGGGGAAGGGCCGGCGAATGGCGCGGGCGAAACCTTCCATCACCAGCCAGACGAAAACAGCCATGGCGAAAGGCGCAAGGATGCGCGCGCCCTGGTGGAGCACCATGCCGATGGCAACCGTGGCGATCACCCAGATGCCGGCCGTAAGCCAGGTCCGATTGTTAATCCCGTCGGAATGTCGCATGCGAAAGACTTATTTCGCGTCGCGCGACAAGCAAAGCAGGTTTGCAAGAATCTCGCGCTTTGTGGCGAAGCGCAGGTGTCAGCGCCGCCAAGCGCGCTTGGCGTGGCGGCGCAGGGCTCCTAATCTGGCCGCCCAGATGACCGGAAAACAATGATGACCGACTCGATCTTCCTTGGCGGCGGCGGACCCGACTACAAGAGCCCCCAGAGCCTTCTGCTGGCGCGGGCCAACCGGCATGGGCTGGTCGCCGGGGCGACCGGGACTGGCAAGACGGTGACGCTGCAGGTGATGGCCGAGCAGTTCTCGGCGGCCGGGGTTCCGGTGTTCTGCGCCGACGTGAAGGGCGACCTGTCCGGTATCTGCGTGGCTGCGACGCCGACTGGAAAGGGGCTGGAGAAGATCAACGAGCGCATCGCCCAGATCGGCATGGAGCCGATAACCTACCAGGCGGCGCCCTGCGTGTTCTGGGACATCTACGGCAAGAAGGGACATCCCATCCGGGCGACAGTCTCGGAGATGGGGCCGCAACTGCTCTCGCGCCTGCTTGGCTGCAACGACACGCAGGAAGGCGTCATCACGATCGCCTTCCAGTATGCCGACGACAACGACCTGCTGCTGCTCGACTTCAAGGACCTGCGCAGCCTGCTCGCCCATATCTCGACCATCGCGCCGGATATCCAGCGGACTTACGGGAACGTTGCGCCTGCCTCGATCGGGGCGGTGCAGCGCCAGCTGTTGCTGCTGGAACGGGAGGGGGCGCCGCAATTCTTTGGCGAGCCGGCGCTGGAGCTGGCGGATTTCATGCGGGTCGACACGCAGGGCCGCGGGTATGTCAACATCCTCGACGCAACCACGCTGATCAATTCGCCCCGGCTTTATTCCACCTTCCTGCTGTGGCTGTTGGCCGAGCTGTTCGAGCAGCTGCCGGAGGTGGGCGATCCGGACAAGCCGAAGCTGGTGTTCTTCTTTGACGAGGCGCACCTGCTGTTCGATGGAGCGCCCAAGGCGCTGGTCGACAAGATCGAGCAGGTTGTTCGCCTGATCCGCTCCAAGGGCGTAGGCGTCTACTTCGTGACGCAGAATCCGCGCGACCTGCCGGAGAACGTGCTGGCCCAGCTGGGCGCACGTCTGCAGCATGCACTGCGGGCCTATACGCCGACCGAACGCAAGGGTGTGAAGGCGGCGGCGCAGAGCTTCCGCCCGAATCCGGCGCTGGATACGGAGACTGCGATCACCGAGCTGGGAACGGGCGAGGCGCTGGTCTCATCACTCGATGTAAAGGGCGCGCCGACCGTGGTGCAGCGGACGCTGATCCGGCCGCCTGCCTCGCGACTTGGCCCCGCGACGGATGCCGAGCGGGCGGCGGTTCAGGCGCTGAGCCCGGTGGTGATGAAGTACGATGCGCCGATCGACCGCGAGTCCGCCTACGAGATCCTGACCGGCCGCGAAGCGCAGGCGGCGAAAGAAAAGGATGCGCTGAAGCGGGCCGAAGCAGCCGAGGCGGAAGCTGCAAAGGCGCGCAAGGAGGCAGCAAAAGCGGCTGCAGCAAGCAGGGCGCCTGCCCCGGCGAAGACCTCGACTGCCCGCGCGCCGGCAGCCCGCAAGTCGACGCGTCAGACGCCAGTTGAAGCCGCGAGCAGCACATTCATCCGCACCGCCGCGCGCGAGGCGACCAAGTTCATCTTCCGCGGCATGTTCGGGAACCGGAAGCGCTAGCCAGATGTGCGGGAAGTTCACCCAGATGGCGACGTGGTCGGAGGTCGTGGCCTTTTCCCGCCCGCTGACGGCCATTCCCGATGGCGAGACAGTGACCGTCTCGACGCCAATGCGGATCGCGAAGGTGATGCGGCTGGGCGAAGATGGCGGGCGCGAGCTTGCGCCGATGCGCTGGGGGTTCTCGAAGCCCGAGAACCCGTCGTTCAAGCCCGATCACATGCACGCCCGCGCCGAGACAATCGATACGCGGCCGACATTCTCGGAGGCCTTTGCCGAACGTCGCGGGATTGTGCTGGTGGAAACGTTCAACGAGGGCGAGGCGCTGGACAACGGCAAGACCCGACAGTGGGTTATCCGCCCGAAGGACCGGAAGCCCATCGCCATCGCCGTGATCTGGGAGGAATGGGTCGGGGACACGGGGTCGGAAGCGACCTTCGTGATGGTGACCGCGCCGCCGAACCCGCTGATCGCGCGCATCACAGATCGTATGCCGGCCATCCTGCGCCAGGAAGACTGGTCGGTTTGGCTCGGAGAAGATGATGCATCGCTGAAGGATGTGAAGGCGCTGCTTCGCACGTTCAACGACGAAGGCAATTGGGAGATGACAGAGCAGGAGCGGACCAAGTCGTCGAAAGCCGCAAAGCCGAAAGCGCAGGGCGACCTGTTCTGACATTGCAGGCGTGATCGTCACGACACGGATGATCTGCGATGAGCCGCGCAAAACTTTCTGCAAAAAACCTTGCACGAAGAGTCGCGAACGCGATTCTGGAAACTTCGCGTTCAGCTTCTCAGGGCAGTTTGCGGCTCATCAGATCGACCGATGACTGCCGCGAGCAGTATCGCCAACAGAGAAGCAGGAGAGCAGAATGCCTACCTCGAAAAAGACCGTCACGAAGAAACCGGTTGTCAAAGCCGCCGCCAAGCCCGTCGCAAAAGTGATCGCGATGCCGGCGCCGATGCCGTCCGCGCCGATGCCGGCTCCGGTTGCGATCGCGCCGGTGTCGAACGTGATCCCGATGCCGAAGAAGCCGGTTGCCAAGAAGCCGGTCGCGAAGAAGAAGCCGGTCGTGAAGGCTTCGGTGAAGAAGCCCGCCGCCAGGAAACCCGCTGCGAAGAAGCCGGCTCCGAAGATGAAGATGGCCGCCGCCGCCGTGAAGCCCGCCAAGAAAGTGGCGCGCAAGAAGAAGTAGGACCTACCCGACGGGTAGATATCCTCCGACAGGATGCGACGGCGCGACCTTCACAGGTCGCGCCGTTTGCGTTTGCGGCACAGGGCTTACGGCCGATAAATCAGCAAGAACCACAACCCTGCAGCTGAAACAGCGGCGATCGCGGCGCCTGTGAGGAGCCACGCCCAGCCGGTGGTCTGCTTCACGAGGACGGCAGCAGGCGGGGGCGAGGCGGCGCGGTTCAAGGCCTCGTCGAGCCTGGCGAGGGTCTCGGGCAGGCGGCGGAAGCGGGCGAAGGCTTCGCGTGCGGCGTCGATGGCCAGCTTGCGCAGGCCCTCGGCGCCGAATTCGCGGCGGCTCCAGCGTTCGACGATGGGCTGGGCGGCCTGCCAGATATTGTGGGCCGGGTCGATCGTGCGGGCGACGCCTTCGACCTGCACCATTGTTTTCTGGAGCAGGATAAGCTCGGGGCGCAGGTGCATGCCGAACTGGCGGGTGATGTCGAACAGCTGCAGCAGGACGCGGGCCATCGACAGGTTGGACGCGTCCTTGCCGAAGATGGGCTCGCCGACGGAACGCAGCGCCTGGGCGAACTCGTCCATCGAGTGCGAGGCGGGAACGTAGCCGGCCTCGAAGTGGACGCGAGCAACGTGCTTGTAGTCGCGGTCCAGGAAGCCCTTGATGATCTGGGCGAGGAACAGCCGCTCGTTGGGGCCGATGCGGCCCATGATGCCGAAGTCGACCAGCACGAGACGCCCGTCGGGCGCGAGGATCATGTTCCCTTCATGCAGGTCGGCATGGAAGAAGCCGTGATCAAGCGCGCAGGCGAGAAAGCCGCGCGTGATGCGGTTGGCGAGATCGATGCGCTGCTCGGCCGACATCGGGCCTGGGTTGGTGAGGGAGCGGCCCTCGATCCATTCCGTGGTGAGGACGCGCTGGCTGGTGCGTTCCCAGTCGACCTGCGGGGCGTGGACATAGCCGTCGATGGCGGCGATCTCGGCGAATTCCGAAGCGGCGCCCGCTTCGAACCGCAGGTCCATCTCGCGGGTGAGGGAGGTCGCCATGGTGTCGATGAAGGCGGCCGGCTCCATGCGCTGGACTTCCGCGTTGCCGTGCTTCTGCGCGGAATAGGCGACGCGTTTCATCGCGCGGAGTTCGAGCTCCATCGTGCGCTCGATATTGGGGCGCAGGATCTTTACCGCACGCGGCCCCTTGGGCGTTTCGATGCGGTGGACCTGGGCGACGGAGGCGGCGGCGATCGGGTTGCCGAGATCGGGGAACAGGTGATCTGTCCCGGCGCCGAACTCGGAGCGGAGCGTTTTCAGGGCCTGCGATTTCGGGAAGGGCGGGATCTGGTCCTTGAGGCGAGAGAGATCATTTGCGGCTTCGACGCCGATCACGTCCGGGCGGGTGGCCATGAACTGGCCAAGCTTGATCCAGGCGGGGCCGAGTTTTTCCAGGGCGCGGGCGAAGCGTTCGCCGGGGCGGCCGCGACCGCCGCCGCCGGGAAAGATGCGGAGAACGGCGCCCGCGGCTTTCGCGGCAAACGGGATCCGCGAGCGGTAGGCGTCGGGAATGATGACGTCGTTGCGAACCATGACCGCGCCGGCGCGGGCGAGGCGCAGATAGTCACTGAGTGCAGTGAGCATCCTACACCGCCCATCCGGTGTGGAGGGCGGCGATGCCGCCGGAATAGTTCCAGTAGTTCACCTCGCCAAAGCCGGCGGCGCGGATGCGGTCCGCAAAATCGTCCTGGTTCGGAAAGCGGCGGATCGATTCGACGAGGTATTTGTAACTGTCCTTGTCGCCCGTCACGAGACCGCCGAGCGCCGGGATCACGTTGAAGGAATACTGGTCGTAAGCCTGCTGCAGAACGCGGTGCGTCATGTGCGAGAATTCGAGGCAGGCGAAGCGGCCTCCGGGTTTCAGCACGCGGCGGAATTCCGACAGCGCCTTGTCGATCTCGACGACGTTGCGGATGCCGAAGGAGATCGTCACAGCGTCGGCGCAGCGATCCGGGAAGGGGAGTGCGGCTGCATCGCAGGCGAGGCGGGGCATGTTGTGGTCGTCGGGCTTGATGCCGGCGACGAGCATCGCCTCGTTGATGTCGGAAACGAAGGTCATCGTTTCGGCCGTCACATTGCGGCGGCGGGCGACATCGTTGGCGCGTTTCTGGAAGGCGCGGGCGACGTCGCCAGTTCCTCCGGCCACATCGATCAGCGTCTCGCCGGGCTGGGGGTTCAGCCAGGCGATCATGTTGGCTTTCCAGATCCTGTGGACGCCTGCCGACATGAGATCGTTCATCAGGTCGTATTTGCCCGCAACCGACGCGAACACACCTCTGACGCGGCGGGATTTTTCATCCCGGCTGACATCCTCGAATCCGAAGGAAACCTTGTCTTCGTCCATCCGACGAACATAGGCGAACGGCCCGCCCGCGGCTATATCCACGCGATGCCAGAATTGCCTGAAGTCGAGACTGTTCGTCGCGGGCTCAGCCCCGCGATGGAAGGTAAACGCATAATCCGGGTGGAGACGCGCCGGGCGGACCTGCGTTTCCCGTTCCCGGAGAACTTTAACCAGCGCATCGAGGGCGCCCGGCTGGACCGTCTGGGACGGCGGGCGAAATACCTTGTGGGCGAGTTGTCCAATGGCGAGGCGCTGATCATGCACCTGGGCATGACAGGGCGATTCACGGTCTCCGGATCGACGCCAGGGAAATTCCACCATCAGGCCGGCGAGGATGAAAAGCACGACCATGTCGTGTTCTGGATGGAGGGCGGTGGCCGGGTCGTTTTCAATGATGCGCGGCGCTTCGGCTTCATGGACCTGTGGCCGCTGGACGATCTCGCGAGTTATCCGCCGTTTGCGGGGATGGGCCCGGAGCCGATCTCGAATGAATTCTCGGGCGCTTATCTGTCGGAGGCTTTCCGGGGGAAGAAGACGCCTGTGAAGTCGGCGCTGCTGGACCAGACTGTCGTGGCGGGGCTGGGCAACATCTATGTGTGCGAGGCGCTGTTCCGGTCGGGCATTTCGCCGAAGAAGCTGGCGGGGTCCTTGAGGAAGGACCGGCTGGAGCGGCTGGCGATCGACGTGCGCAGAGTGATCGAAGAGGCGATCGTCGCTGGCGGCTCGACCATCTCGGACTTCAAGACGGCTGATGGCGAGCTCGGATACTTCCAGCACTCCTTCCAGGTCTATGACCGGGAAGGCGAGGGGTGTGTTGTGTGCGAGAAGCCGGTAAAGCGGATGGTGCAGTCGGGGCGATCGACATTCTACTGTGCGGTTTGTCAAAGGACATGAGGGCGCGATCCC
>Ga0315905_10000778_pt1 | contig 34937 bp, 30 predicted proteins | sample LakEriMetagenome_5_FD_203522 | JGI IMG/M metagenome (GOLD analysis project Ga0315905, IMG submission 203522) | Freshwater fungal communities from buoy surface, Lake Erie, Ohio, United States - Buoy 4 MA121 | ecosystem: Environmental > Aquatic > Freshwater > Lake | place: USA: Lake Erie, Ohio... | reverse complement strand
ATGAAATCGAACGCGAGCTGATCCCGCAGGGTCTCCACGTGGCGGGCCAGGCCGCGAGCCGCGAGGAGCGTATCGACATGGTGCGCGCCTCTGCCGAAGCGCGGGGCGAGCCGCTTTCGGGTCAGACCGCCGAACTGCTGGTCGATGGCCGGCTGAAGCTCGATACGCCGCTGCTGAAAGAGATGGCCGCGCTCAATACCGCGCTTTCGGCCAACCACGAGCTCGACGGGATCGTCCGTGCGCTTTCGGGCCGGTTTGTCCGCCCCGTCTCGGGCGGGGATGTGCTGCGCGCGCCGGAAATCCTGCCGACCGGCCGCAATATCCACGGCTTCGATCCGTTCCGTCTGCCTTCGGCCTTTGCGGTGAAGGACGGCGCGGAACAAGCGAAGAAGCTGCTCGAACGCAGCATGGCCGATGCAGGGCACCTCCCTGAAACCGTGGCCATGGTGCTATGGGGCACCGACAACCTCAAGAGCGAGGGCGCGCAGATCGCGCAGGTCCTCGCGCTGATCGGCGCCCGCCCGCGCTTCGACAGCTACAGCAGGCTTGCCGGGGCCGAGCTGATCCCGCTGGAAGAACTTGGCCGTCCGCGGATCGACGTGATCGCGACGCTGTCGGGCGTTTTCCGCGACCTTCTGCCGCTACAGACACGCATGCTGGCCGAAGCCGCGCTGCTTGCAGCCGAGGCCGAAGAGCCGCTCGAGATGAACTTCGTGCGCGCCCATGCGATCGCCCACCAGCGCGAACATGGCTGCGATTTCGAGACGGCGGCGCTGCGCGTCTTCTCCAACGCGCAGGGTGCCTATGGCGCCAACGTCAACCTGATGATCGACAACGGCGCCTGGACCGATCCCGACGAGCTGGCCGACAGCTTCGAACGCCAGAAAGGCTATGCCTACGGCGTCAAGGGCGTGCCGATCCGCCAGGCCGCGATCCTTGCCTCGGCGCTCAAGACAGTCGATTGCGCCTACCAGAATCTCGAGAGCGTCGAGCTCGGCATCACCACCATCGACCAGTATGTCGATGCGCTGGGCGGCATCAGCCGCGCGGTTACGCGGGCCAAGGGCGGCGAAACCGCGCCGGTCTATATCGGCGACCAGACGCAAGGCAGCGGCAAGGTCCGCAGCCTGCAGGAGCAGGTCGCGCTTGAAACCCGCACCCGCATCCTCAACCCCGTGTGGACCGAGAGCCTGCTGCGCCACGGCTACGAAGGCGTCCGCGCGATCGAGGGCCATGTCACCACGACGATGGGCTGGTCCGCCACCACCGGCGAGGTTGATCCCTGGGTCTACCAGCGCATCAGCGAGACCTATGTGCTCGATCCGGCGATGCGCGAACGCATGACCGCCCTCAATCCGCGCGCCTCGGCCCGCGTGGCAAACCGCCTTATCGAAGCCGTCGACCGCAAGTTCTGGTCACCCGACGAAGCAACTCTCGCAGCCCTCCACGCCGCCAGCGACGAACTCGAGGACCGCCTTGAAGGCGTGATCCCCGCGGGCGTCGAAGCCGTCGCGGCATAAAGGAAACAACCCATGGCACTTCTTGATCCCCCCACCCGCAAGCCTGATGGTGACGGGTCCGTGCAGGTCCGGCTCGATCCCGCCGACCGCATCGGCAATGCCAAGGTCTTTGCCGTCTACGGCAAGGGCGGCATCGGCAAGTCGACCACGTCGTCGAACCTTTCCGCCGCCTTCTCGATGCTCGGCCACCGCGTGCTGCAGATCGGCTGCGATCCCAAGCACGATTCCACTTTCACGCTCACCAAGAAGCTGATGCCGACGGTGATCGACGTGCTCGAAACCGTGGAATTCCATGCCGAGGAACTGCGGCCCGAGGATTACATGTTCGAGGGCTTCAACGGCGTGATGTGCGTCGAGGCCGGCGGCCCGCCCGCGGGGACCGGCTGCGGCGGCTACGTCGTGGGGCAGACAGTCAAGCTCCTCAAGCAGCACCACCTGCTCGAAGACACCGACGTCGTGATCTTCGACGTGCTGGGCGATGTGGTCTGCGGTGGTTTTGCCGCCCCGCTCCAGCATGCCGAGCGCGCGATCATCGTGACCGCCAACGACTTCGACAGCATCTTCGCGATGAACCGCATCGTCGCGGCCATCAACGCCAAGTCGAAGAACTACGACGTGCGGCTTGCCGGCATCGTCGCCAACCGCTCGGCCGGAACCGACGAGATCGACCGCTTCAACAGCGCGATTGGTCTGAGGCGCCTCGCCCACTTCAAGGATCTCGACGAGATCCGCCGCTCGCGCCTCAAGAAGTGCACGCTCTTCGAGATGCCCGACAGCCCCGAAGTGATCGCCGCGCGCGAGGAATATCTCAACCTCGCCCGCACGCTCTGGGCCGGCGCGCCCGCGCTCGAAGCGCAAGCGATGAAGGACCGCGATATCTTCGATTTCCTGGGATTTGAATGATGGCAACGCGCGCATCCTCCAGCTTTGACAGCCCAGTCGCCCGGCACGGCTCGCGCTTTGAAGCCCAGCGCGACAAGCTGACGACGTACTTCGACAGCACGGCCCGCAAGGCGTGGATCGATCTGACCTCGGACGCGAAAGTCAGCGGGATCCGCGCGACCGTGCGCGCAGGCCGCGATGCGATGCGCGAGGTGCTGCTGGGCTGGTTGCCGCATGACCTGCGGCGGATGCGCGTGCTCGATGCCGGCTGCGGCACCGGTGCGCTCAGTGTGCTCGCCGCGCGGCGCGGGGCCGAAGTGGTCGGCGTCGATGTCGCGGGCGGGCTCGTCGCCATCGCGCGCGAACGCTGCCCCTCGTTTCTCGGCCACGGGCGCATTCAGTGGCGGGTGGGTGACATGCTCGATCCCGCGCATGGCCGCTTCGACCATGTCGTCGCGATGGACTCGCTGATCCACTACCGCCCGGAAGACATCGTCGCGACGCTCGTCTCGCTTGCCGAGCGCTGCGACGGCTCGATCGTGTTCACCCATGCCCCCTCCACCCCGATGCTGCGCGCGATGCACACGATGGGCATGCTCTTCCCGCGCAGCGACCGCGCGCCCGCCATTGTGCCGGTGCGCGATGCCGATCTCATCGCGCGGATCGAAGCGGCGTTGCCGGGCTGGCATGTCGGGCGCACCCAGCGCATCGGCACCGGCTTCTACATTTCCAACGCGCTCGAACTGGTGCGCGACCAAGCATGACTTCCACGCCCGCCCTCGCTGAAACGGCTCCGCAGACCCGCCTTTCGCGGATGGCGGGCCAGTGGACGCGCGTGGCGATGACGTGGCTTCCCTTTGCCGATGCGGCGAGCGCCGAACTACCGCTGGCCCGCCTGCTGCGCCTCGCGCTGTTCCAGGTCAGCGTGGGCATGGCGACAGTGCTCCTGAACGGCACGCTCAACCGCGTGATGATCGTCGAGTTGCACACGCCGGCCTGGCTTGTCTCGTTGCTGATCGCGATGCCGTTGCTGTTTGCACCGCTTCGCGCGCTGATTGGGCACAAGTCCGATACCCACCGCTCGGTGCTCGGCTGGCGGCGTGTGCCCTATATCTGGTTCGGGACGCTGATGCAGTGGGGCGGTCTGGCGATCATGCCCTTCGCGCTGCTGCTGCTGAGCGAGCAGCGCACGTTCTATACCGGCCTTGGCGGCGGCGCTCTGGCGTTCCTGCTGACAGGCGCCGGGCTTCATGTGACGCAGACCGCCGGCCTCGCGCTCGCGACCGACCTTGCGCGCGAGGACAAGCGCCCGCGCGCGGTCGCCCTCCTCTATATGATGCTGCTCGTCGGCATGATGGTCTCGGCCTTTGTGATCGGCGGGCTGCTGGTGCCATTCAGCCCGACCCGGCTGGTGCAGGTGATCCAGGGTGCGGCGGTCGTCACGCTGGTGCTCAATGTGACCGCGCTGTGGAAGCAGGAAGGCCGCAATCCCGGCGCGACCGCGCGGGATCGCAAAACCCCCGAATTTGGAGACGTCTGGCGCGAGTTCGTGGCCGAGCCCAACACGGTACGCCTGCTTGCCGCGATCGGACTTGGTGCCGCGGCTTTCGCGATGCAGGATGCGCTGCTCGAACCCTATGGCGCCGAACTGCTCGGTCTCGCCGTCGGATCGACCACGATGCTGACAGGCTCGTGGGCGATGGGCGCGATTGCCGGCTTCTCGGTTTCGACGCGGGTTCTCGAGCGCGGCTTCGATCCGCTGCGACTGGCCGGCGCCGGCATGGTCGGCGGGATCTGCGCGTTCATTCTGGTGCTGCTGGCCGCTCCGCTGCACGCGCCGTTTCTGCTCGCGATCGGCGCGGGCTCGATCGGCTTCGGCATCGGACTGTTTTCGGTGGGCACGCTGATCGCGGCGATGGCGCTGGCACAGCGCGTCGATTCCGGCGTGGCGCTCGGAGCGTGGGGTGCGGTGCAGGCTACCGCTGCGGGCAGCGCGCTCGCGGTGGGCGGCGTTATCCGCGACACCGTCTCCTGGGCGAGCGGCCCGGGCGGGCGGGCAGCCGGCTATGCCACTGTCTACAGCCTTGAAATCCTGATGTTGATCGCCGCGCTTGTCGTGCTGGGTCCTCTGGCCGGCAAGCGCATCGGGATCGCGGGCGATCTGCCCGGCGGCCAGATGGTGCTGCCGGAGTTTCCGACATGAGTGTGGTGCCGAATTTGACTTTGGTGGTGGGAATTGTGGCCTCCGGGGCCCTGATCCGGGAAAGGAACGTTCGATGAAAAGCGCATATGTAGTTGGCTCGATTGACGTGGCAGAGCTCGCGCTCTGGGCGTTCTTCCTCTTCTTCGTCGCCTTGATCTTCTGGCTGCGGCGCGAGGATCGCCGCGAGGGCTACCCGCTCGAAGACGAGATCAACGGGTTCATCGAGAGCGTGGGCGGCCCGCTTTCGACCGCACTGCCCAAGACCTTCCGCTTGCCGTTCGATCGCGGCACGGTGGTTGCGCCGGTCGGCCCGACCGAAGGCCGCGAGCCGGTGGACATCGCCGCAAAGCGCTACGAGAACTTCCCCGGCGCGCCTTATGTGCCGACCGGCAATCCGCTGGTGGACGGCGTCGGCCCGGCGTCGTACGCCAACCGCGCCAAGTGGCCCGATCAGGACGCGCATGGCCGCGCCCGCATCGTGCCGCTCTCGACCGAGGACCATATCTCGGTGTGGAAGGGCGGCCCTGATCCGCGCGGCATGAAGGTAACGGCAGCCGACGGCAAGGTGGCCGGGACGGTGACCGATCTGTGGATCGACCGCGCCGAGCACCAGGTCCGCTATCTCTCGGTCGAGACGACCAGCGGCAAGACCGTGCTCGCTCCCATGGCGATGGCCACGGTCAGCGCGGCAGGCGTCTCTATCGATGCGATCAACGCAGCGGACTACGACGCCGTGCCGCAGCTTGCGAGCGCGACCGAGATCACCCGTTATGAAGAAGAGCGCGTGATCGGCTACTTTGGCGGCGGCTATCTCTACGCCAACGCCGGTCGGCAAGAGCCGATCCTGTGAGAGAGCACGATATCGAGCCGATCCGCGGCCTGCCAGGTGATCTGCCTCCGGGCGAGGCGGTCCTCTGGCAGGGCGCACCCGATGCGTGGGTGTTTGCCCGCAGCGCGCTGGGTGCGCGGTGGATCGGCGGATATTTTGCGCTGCTCGTCGGCTGGGCGCTTGTCGGCGGCACGCCGATCGGCGCGCTGCTGACGGCGGGCTTCGGCGTGCTGGCGATGGGCCTTGTCTATGGCTTTGCGCTGCTGGTGGCACGGACCACGGTCTACACGATCACCAACCGCCGGGTGGTGCTGCGCATCGGCGTCGCTCTCAGCAAATGCATCAACCTGCCGCTGGTGAAGCTGGGCGGCGCGGATCTGCGCAAGCTCGGTGCAGGCTACGGCGATATCGCGCTGTCGATCGAAGGGCAAAGCATGCTCGGCTACGCGATACTCTGGCCGCATGCCCGGCCCTTCCGGCTCGCCAAGCCGCAGCCGATGCTGCGCGCTCTGCCGGATGCGGCCGAAGCAGCCGGCATTCTGGCAAGGGCGACTGCGGCGGTCGTGCCGGTGCAGCAGCGCAGCGAAGCGGCCCTCGCCGCTCAGGCACCGCGCCCTGTTCTGGGCGCAAGGGAGGTCGCAGCATGAGCCTGGTTCACGATCACGAGCAGACGATCCCCAAGCACGCCGTGACCTTGGCCGCGATGCTGGTTGTCACCGCGCTGGCGCTGACCACGCTGGTCAAGGTCGGCGTGTTGAGCCGCGAGGCCGTCCCCGCGGTCGTGCGAGCCGAAGCGCATGTTGCGCCGGCGGTGGTCCGCCAGCTCAGCTTCACCGACCGCGGTGACGGCGCGGTGGTGGTGCGCGATGTGACGACCGGCGAGACCGTGCGCGTGCTGGTCGATGGCGTGCCCGGCAACGGCTTCGTGCGCGGCGTGATGCGCGGAATGGCGCGCGAGCGGCACATCCGCGGCGTCGGCATGGCCCCGCCCTTCACGCTCACGCTGTGGAAGAACAACGCCCTGAGTCTCGACGACAAGAGCACCGGTCGTTCGATCGAACTGGGCTCGTTCGGGCCGGACAACCGCGCCGCCTTTGCCGCACTGCTGCCCGGAGGCGCGGCCTGATGTCTGCAAACCGGTTCGATACCCCCTGCCGCATCGAGATCGAGCAGACGCCGGAGCACTTCCACGCGCATGTGCGGCTCGCCGGCGATGTCGAGCTGCAGCCAGGCGACCGCGTGAAGGTCCATGGCGCGCCGATCCGCGTTGATTTCGGCCAAAGCCTCGCCATCGACCGGATGGCAACGGTAACCCGGGCAGGTCCGCTGGTGCGGGCGTGGATCAAACTGGCCGCCTATTTCGACCTTACCGAACTCTACGAAGTCAGCTTCACGCCCGGGAGACCGTCATGAACGCCCCTACCACGATCGACCCGAAATCGTCCGCGCACGAGGAATTCAGCCGCGCCGCCGCGGCAGCCGGGCTCGACCTCGACACCGGCAGCAGCGCCAAGCTGGATACGCTTGCCATGGCGCGCGCCGAGACGGTGCTGAGCCCGCGCTTCTACACCACCGACTTTGCCGCGCTCGATGCGATCGACGTCTCGCCGGTGCGCAAGGAGTGGGACGACCTGATCGCCGAGATGCAGGCGGACCGCAACAAGCTGCACTTCAAGCGCAAGGAGAGCTTCGAGGGAATCATCGAGGGGCTGGAACCCGCGCTGCGCGAGGAATTCACCGATTTCCTCGTCAGCTCGATGACCTCGGAGTTTTCGGGCTGCGTGCTCTATTCCGAGATGGCCCGGCGCACGCGCAACCCGGACATGAAGATGCTGTTCAAGCTCCTCGCCCGCGATGAGAGCCGCCATGCCGGGTTCATCAACGAGACGCTGAAGGATGCCGGAATTGGCGTCGACCTGGGGTTCCTGACGAAGTCCAAGAAGTACACCTACTTCAAGCCGAAGTTCATCTGGTATGCGGTCTATCTTTCGGAAAAGATCGGTTACGCACGCTACATCACGATCTTCCGGCACCTCGCCAAGCATCCCGAGTACCGCTTCCACCCGATCTTTTCGTGGTTCGAGGAATGGTGCAACGACGAGTTCCGCCATGGCGAAGCCTTCGCGCTCCTCATGCGTGCCGATCCGAAGCTGCTGACCGGCCTCAACCGCCTGTGGATCCGCTTCTTCCTGCTGTCGGTCTACGCAACGATGTATGTGCGCGATCATGCCCGCCCGGTCTTCCACGCCGCACTGGGCGTCGATCCGACCGAGTATGACTACAAGGTCTTCTCGGTCTGCACCGCGATCACCCGTCAGGTCTTCCCGATCGAGCTGGAAACCGATGATCCGGCGTTCCGCCGCCGGATGGACGATCTCCTGAACGCCAGCAACCGCATCACCGCGGGCAAGGCGCGCGGCGGGATTGTCGGCATGCTCCAGCGCTACGGCGGCGTCGCGGCGGCCGGGCTTGCCTTTGCGCGGATGTACTTCCACCGCACGCGAGAGAACGCGCTGCCGGCTTCGGTGCGGATGCAGCCTTCGTGGTAAGCTTTTCCGGCCATGCCGTGCCCATGGTGGTCACGCTGCTCGTGTGGTTCTTCACCACCGGCCTGATCGCGTGGCTGGACAACCGTGACCGCACGACCTTCCCGCGCGCCCTGACGCTGGCGGGAGCAGGCGGGATTCTCGGGCTCGTTGCGGTCGTGGTCGGTTCGGTCATGCCCGGCATGGCGGGGGCCTATGTGGGTTTCGTGGGCGCACTGATGGTGTGGTCGTGGCATGAGGCGAGCTTCCTGATGGGCGCGGTCGCCGGGCCCCGGCGCGAGCCGAGCAATCCCGCCGCGCGCGGCTGGGACCGCTTCATCGATGCGAGCTCAACGCTGATCTATCACGAGGTCGCCCTCGCGCTCACCGCGCTGATGCTCATGTCGCTGTGCTGGAATTCGCCCAATCCGACCGGCGCCGAAGTCTTTGTGCTGCTTCTCGCGCTGCGGCTTGCCAGCAAGCTTGCGCTGTTTGCCGGAGTGCCGAGCCAGGTCGGCGATCTGATGCCGCCGCACCTCGAATACCTGCGCAGCTATTTCGGCCCGCGCCGCTTCTCGCCCGCGCTGGGACTGGCGCTGGTCTTCACGGTGGTGCTGACCGCGCTGCTCGGGCAGGCCGCGCTGGCCGCGCCCGCCGGCAGCGCCGAGGCCGTTCGCGCCAGCCTGCTCTTCGCGATGGCGGCGCTGGGCTTTCTCGAACACGTTTTTCTCGCCTTGCCGTTTCGCGACGGCGCACTCTGGGGCTGGGCTCTGCCCGGTCGCCGCAATCACCTGGGCGCTTGAGGGCCCGGATCTGAGTTTTGAAGGGAAGGGGTATTTCGGCCATGGATTATGAGGCCTTCTTTACACAGGAACTCGAGGGCATCCGCGGTGAAGGGCGTTATCGCATCTTCGCCGAACTGGAGCGCCATCGTGGCTCCTTCCCCAAGGCGACGCGCCATGTGGACGGCGGCACGCAGGAAGTGACCGTGTGGTGTTCGAACGACTACCTCGGCATGGGCCAGAGCCCCAAGGTGCTCGAAGCGATGCACACGGTGCTCGACGAGTGCGGTGCAGGCGCGGGCGGCACGCGCAACATTTCGGGCACAAACCGCCACCATGCGCTGCTGGAAGCGGAACTGGCCGATCTGCACCACAAGGAAGCCGCGCTGCTGTTCACTTCGGGCTATGTCTCGAACTGGGCGGCGCTGGGCACGCTGGCCTCGCGCCTCCCCGATTGCGTCGTGTTCTCGGACGCGGGCAACCACGCCTCGATGATCGAGGGTATCCGCCACAGCCAGGCCGAGCGCGTGATCTGGAAGCACAACGACTGGCGCGATCTTGACCGCAAGCTCAGCCAGGTAGCGCCGGGCCGTGCCAAGCTGGTCGCGTTCGAGAGTGTCTATTCGATGGACGGCGACATCGCCCCGATCCGCGAGATCGTCGAGGTCTGCGAGGCGCATGGCGCGCTCTCCTATATCGACGAAGTCCACGGCGTCGGCCTCTACGGCCCGCGCGGCGGCGGCGTCGCCGAGCGCGACGGCCTGATGGACCGCATCGATGTGATCGAAGGTACGCTCGGCAAGGCGTTCGGCGTGATGGGCGGCTATATCGCGGCCTCCGAGGCCCTGTGCGACTATGTGCGCAGCTTCGCTTCGGGCTTCATCTTCACGACGGCCATACCCCCGGCGCTAGCGGCGGGCGCCTGCGCCAGCATCCAGCACCTCAAGGTGAGCGGCCACGAACGCGCCCGCCACCGCGACCGGGTGAGCACGGTGCGGCGCAAGCTCAACGCGCTGGGCATCCCGCACCTCGACAACCCGAGCCACATCATCCCGGTGATGGTGGGCGATCCGCGCAAGTGCAAGATGATCAGCGACTGGCTGCTCGACAACCACGGCATCTACGTGCAGCCGATCAACTATCCCACCGTCCCGCGCGGCACCGAGCGGCTGCGCATCACCCCCTCGCCCGTCCACACCGACGGCGATATCGACCGGCTGCTCGACGCGCTGAGCGATATCTGGTCGCAATGCGAACTGGCCCGGCGTTCGCACGCAGCTTGAGCTGAACTGACATCAGAGGCCCGGCTCCTCGCGATGGCGGGGGGCCGGGCCACAAGCGCAAGTACGCTAACGCTGCTCGTCGGGAAGTAGCGCAAGGACTTCAGCGGCTCGAACACGAATTGCCGCCCAGCGAGGGCCTTCAAACAACGCCTTTCGTTTCCAGACGTCCTTGTTTTCCTCGCCGCCCATGGCACCCCGCAATTGATCCAGCGAGCGAAGCGCCTTGATCTGCGAAGTCGGGATTTTTCCGCGATCGAGCATGTAGTCAACCGCCGCGAAGCTATCCGCAAACCCCAACGCTGCTTCGTCATGTCCATACGAAGTTGGGCTCCAACCGCCCGGCATGTTGGCAAATAGTTGGTCGAGATACGCGCACGCAAGCGTCCCTCTAGGTCCAGATCGCGGGACTTTCCAATGTTTGCCCCTCTGCCCCAACAGAAAAACGCCGCCCCCTTGCGGGAGCGGCGCTTTCTTCAGGCGCAGTCTGAAACCGTCGCTTACTTCGCGGCGGTGCTCAGATAGGCGATCACGTCGGCGCGGTCCTGGCCCTTGGCGAGGCCGGCGAAGGCCATCTTGGTGCCGGGGACGACGCGGGCGGGCTTTTCGAGGTACTGGTACAGCTTCTCGGCCGTCCAGGTGATGCCGCTTTCCTTGTTCGCTGCCGAATAGGAATAGCCCGCGATCTCACCAGCCTTGCGGCCGACGATAGCGTGGAGCGAGGGCCCGATGCGGTTCACGCCGGCATCGGTCACGTGGCAGGTCTTGCACTGGGCGAAGACCTTCTCACCAGCAGCGGCATCGCCCTTCATGTCGGCAAACTTGGTGCCGTCGAGCGTGTCGGTCGCGTCGGCGGCAACCTTGGTGGTCGCAGCATCGGCGGCTGCGGCTTCAGCCGGCGCGGCCGCTGCAGGCGCTTCGGCAGCAGGTGCCGCCGCTTCTTCCTTCTTGCCGCCGCAAGCTGCCAGGGCGGCAGACAGCGCGATCAGACCGAGGTATCCTCTCAAATTGCTCATGGCCACTCCTTCACGAAATTGGGGCAGTTGCAAAACTGCGAAACGATTATGACGAAAACAGGTGACCGGCAACCGCCAAACTCGGCGTCGCAGGCCCGACAATGCAACCTGTCGCACATTTAATCTTCCCCCCGAACCACTTGCACACAACTGTCCTCAAGGGCATGTCGCGCCGGGGCCCCCAATCTGCCATCGCGCAGCGGTTTTGCGCAGATTAGCGTGCGCCTTTGACAGCAGCGCCGATGCGCCCGTAAAGGCGGACGGGATGAGGGGTTGGCCGTTCTCGGTATTGCTGGATACGCGCCCGCTGTCGGCGCGGGACAAGGCGTCGGGCGAGATTGCGCTTGTTGTCCTGCTCAGCGCACTGTCTGCCCTTCCCGCCATTTTTGCGCCCATGCTGCCGCTCACCGATCTGGGCGGCCATGTCGCGCGCTACGCGGTGCAGCTCGATGCCGGGCGCTCTGAGGTTCTGCGGAACTGGTACAGCTTCGAGTGGGACCTGCTGCCCAACCTCGGCGTCGATCTCCTCGTCCAGCTGCTAGCTCCGCTGATCGGGCTGGAGCCGGCGGTGCACTGGATCGTGGGATCGATTCCACCGCTCACGGTTTCGGGGATGCTGCTGCTCGCGCGCGCAGCGCATGGGCGGATCGGGGTGAATGCGCTCTATGCGTTGCCGCTGGCGATCTCGCTGCCCTATCTCTACGGCTTCGTGAACTTTGCGATGTCGATCGCGCTCGCATTCCACGCCATGGCTCTGTGGATCACGCTGGAGCGCCGGCCGGTGCTGCGCACGGCGCTGTTCGTGCCAATCGGGTTCGCGCTGTGGCTGTGCCACCTCGTCGGCTGGGCCGTGTTCTGTGTCGTTGCCGGTGTGACTGCGCTGGAGGCTGGGCTGCGCCGCGGCGTGGGTCTGCTGCGCACGGTAATCGCCGCAGGATCGATGATGGCCCCTCTGCTGCTTGGCCCGATCATCGGCGCGCTGCTTGGCAAGCACGGCGGAGAGCCCGTACCGCTGTTCGAGATCACCAATGCGCCGCTCCGGAAGATCAGTTGGCTGATGATGGCGCTGACCGACAACTGGCTTGCCTGGGATGAGGTCTGTGTCTGCGTCATCCTGCTCGTGATCTATCTTGGCCTGCGCAACCCGGCCTTCGTGCGGAACCGGGGGCTGCTGATTGCCGCACTGGTCATGCTGGCGCTTTACCTGCTGATGCCGGATACGATCATGGGCTCGCGCTATGCCGACATGCGGCTGGCACCCGTCATTCTGGCGCTGCTCGTGCTGGCGGCGGTGCCTGCCGCCAATGGCGGCAAGCGCATGACGCAATGGCTGCTGATCGGAGCCGCGGTGTTCGGGCTGGCAAGGCTTGCAACAAGTACGGCAAGCATGGTCACCCACGGGAAGCTGCTTGCCGAGGCGCTGACCGCCATCGAAGCCGCACCGCGCGGGGTCAATCTCGTCTCGCTGTACGTGGAGGAATGCGACGAATGGAACCTCGACCGGCGGCGGCACATCATGGGCTATGGACTTGTGCGGCGCCACCTGTTCGACAATGGGCAGTGGCAGCTGCCGAGCGGGCAACTCATCTTGATCCACAATCCGCGCCTCGCCCCGTTTGACCGTGATCCCTCGACGATTACCTTCAAGGAGAGGTGCGGCGATTTGCCCGCGCTTCCCGAAGTGGTCGCGGCGATCCCGCGGGCGGCGCGCTATCTGTGGGTGGTCCGGACCGACCCGGCGACACGGCTTGCGGGGTGGGAGCCGCTGCGCAAGACTCAGGACAGCGTACTCTACCGGCGCTTGCCAACTCAACTTTATTGATAGACAATAACGCCAAACTTCCAGAGCAGGATGCCCCAATGACCGACCTCACCAAAGCGAATCCCGAGACACTTGCCCTCCACGCCGGCTGGCGCGCCGATCCGTCGACCGGATCGGTCGCGGTGCCGATTCACCAGACGACCTCGTACCAGTTCCATTCGACCGAGCACGCGGCGAACCTTTTCGCGCTCAAGGAGCTGGGCAATATCTACACGCGGCTCGGCAACCCGACGACCGACGTGCTTGAGCAGCGCATGGCCGCGATCGAAGGTGGCGTGGCGGCGCTGGCGGTGTCGTCAGGCCAGTCGGCAACGACGCTCGCCATCCTCAACCTCGCCAAGGCGGGCGACAACATCGTGGCCTCGACCAATCTCTATGGCGGCACATGGAACCTGCTGGCGAACACGCTGCGCGACCTCGGCATCGAGACGCGCTTCGTCGATCCGGCAGACCCTGAAGGCTTCCGCCGCGCGACCGATGACAAGACGCGCGCCTACTACGCGGAATCGCTGCCCAATCCGAAGCTGGAGGTGTTCCCCATCGCCGAAGTCGCCGCGATCGGGCGCGAGTACGGCATCCCGTTGATCATGGACAACACGGCGGCGCCCCTGCTGATCAAGCCGTTCGAACATGGCGCGGCGGTGGTGGTCTATTCCGCCACCAAGTACATCGGCGGGCACGGCACTTCGATCGGCGGCCTCATCATCGACGGCGGCAACTTCGAATGGGATGCCTTCCCTGAACGTCAGCCGCACCTCAACACGCCGGATGCGAGCTATCACGGCGCGGTCTGGGCGCGCGACATCAAGCCGCTGGGGCCGATTGCCTACATCATCCGTGCGCGGGTCATCCTGCTGCGCGACCTTGGCAACGCGATCTCGCCGTTCAATGCGTTCCAGCTGATCCAGGGGCTCGAGACGATGCCCCTGCGCATGGAGCGGCACTCGGAGAACGCGGTGAAGGTGGCCGCGTTCCTGTCCGCGCATCCCAAGGTGGCTTCGGTGATCCATCCTTCGGTGGCGACGGGCCGCGCGGCGGATCTCGCCGCCAGGTACCTGACGCGCGGCCAGGGCGGTCTCGTCGGGTTCGAGCTCAAGGATGGTGGCGAAGCCGGCAAGCGCTTCATCGATGCGCTGAAGCTGTTCTACCACGTGGCGAACATCGGCGACGCGCGCAGCCTTGCGATCCATCCCGCATCGACCACGCATTCGCAGCTTTCCGTCGAGGAGCAGGCGGCGAGCGGGGTGACGCCGGGTTATGTGCGGCTTTCGATCGGGATCGAGCACATCGACGATATCCTCGCCGATCTCGGCGCGGCGCTGGACGCGGCTTGATGATCGCTGGCGGTCGGCTCAGTAGCCGACCGCCATGCCGTCCTTGCGGTGGTCCGATCCGGCGCGGTAGGCGCCGGTTTTCGGGTCGATCATGATCCCCTGATAGCCGCCCATTTCAGAGCCGTCAGTACGCATGGCCTTGTGTCCCCGTGCGGCAAGATCGGCGCCGACAAGATCATAAAGGCCGCTTTCGAGGCGCAGGACATTGTCCACTTGCGCGTGGTTGAAACGCGCCGCGTCGCTGGCGCTCTGGACGTTGGCGCCAAAGGCAAGGAGGTTGGCGAGGACTTGCGCCTGCCCCTGCGCCTGCTGGCCGCCCTGCATCACGCCGAACGAATAGAATGGCTTGCCCTGCCGAGTCACGAAACCGGGGATGATCGTATAGAACGGGCGCTTGCCGGGCGCGATGGCATTGGGGCTCGCGGGATCGAGCGAGAAAGCATTGCCGCGGTTGCTGAGCGTGAAGCCGTAGCCCGGCACGGTCACGCCGGAACCGAAGAAATCGTAGACCGAGTAGATCAGCGAGACGACATTCCCCTCCTTGTCTGCCGTGGTGATATAGGCGGTGCCGCCAAGCGCGGGGGCATCGGGACCGATCGGGGCGGCCTTGCTCATGTCGATCCGCCCGCACTGCTCGGCGGCGTAGTCCTTCGAAATCAGGCGCGCGACGGGGATGGCGGAATAATCAGAATCGCCGTTGAAGCGCTTGAGATCGGCGTAGGCGAGCTTCTTGGCCTCAACCATCAGGTGCCAGTAGTCGGCGGAGCGCGGGCCGAGCCGGGCGGGATCCAGCCCGAGCCGGGCTGGGCAGATCTCGAGCATGTTCATGATCTGGAGCACGGCGAAGCCCTGCGTGCTCGGCGGCATTTCGTGGATCGTGTAGCCGCGATAGGTCGTGCTGATCGGCTCGACCCAGCGGGCGTGGATCATATCGAAGTCCTTCAGTCCAAAACCGCCGCCAAGGCTTTGGGATTTGGCGACAATCGCCTCGGCAATCGGACCGTTGTAGAAAGCGTCGCGCCCGCCGCTGGCGATCAGGCGAAAGGCTTTGGCGAGATCTGGGTTGCGAAAGATGTCCCCCCAGCCAAGCGACCTGCCACCGGGCATATAGGTCCTCGCCGAATCCGGGTCCTTGGCCAGCAGTCTGGCGCTCGCCTGCCATTCGCCGCCGATGCGCTCGGTAAGCGGGAAGCCCTGTTCGGCAATGCGGATCGCGGGCTGGAGCGACGGGCCAAGGCCGAGCTTGCCATAGCGCCCGAGCAGCACCGACCAGCCGTCGACCGCGCCGGGGACGAGTGCGGTATGGATGCCCTCCTCGGGCATCGCCGCGCCGAACATCCGCCGGTAGCGCTCAAGGCTCGCCCCGCCCGGCGCGCGTCCGGCGGCATCAAGCGCGACGAGCCGCTTTTCCTTCGCCACCCACGCGATCACGAACATGTCGCCGCCAATGCCTGTCGCCTCGGGCTCCACGACACTGATTGCCGCGGCGGTGGCGATCGCGGCATCGAAAGCGTTGCCCCCGGCGTGCAGCACTTCAAGCCCGGCCTCGGCAGCGAGCGGCTGGCTGGTCGCCACCATGCCGTTCAACGCCATGACTTCGGACCGGCTCTGCGCGGTCCAGCCCCCGGCCCGGTCGCCGCGAACGGCCTCAAAGGGTGCGGGATCGGCCGCAAGGGCCGGCGCAGCAAGGACGCCGAGCGCGGCGGCGGCAAGCAGGTGGCGCATCAGGTCTTGTTCCAGCCGTGCGAAAGCAGTTTCACGGTGACCTTGCCGGTGGCGACTACGACGCCATGTGCATCGAGCATGGGGAATTCAGCGAGGTAGCCCGCGCTCCCCTTGCGTTCGAGATCGGCGAAGAGGGCTTCGAGCACGGGTTCATCGAGGCTGAAGTCGGCGAAGACATCGGTGGCGGCCATCTTGTGGAACGAGACCGCGATATCCTTGATGATCGGATAGAAACGCGCGGTATCGAGGATCGAGATGCCGGGGATCGCGGCGGTCGCCTCCGCCAGCACGGTGAAGGCCCCCATGTACATCACGCCGACGTGGTTCTCGTTGCCGGCGAGCGGCATGCGGTAGCGTGCCCTCCCTCGCCCACTTTCGAGGAGTTCGAGGCCGGTACGTTCGACGAATTCGACGCGGTAGGTCATGCGGGGTGTCCTTAAGCTTGGTACTTCACGTCGCCACCGACGAGCGTTTTCTGGACGCGGATGTCCTTGATCTTTTCGCGGTCGATCGCGGCGGGATCGCCGTCGAGGATCACCATGTCGGCCAGCTTGCCGGGGCTGAGCGTGCCCTTGAGGTCCTCCTCGAACGAGGCGTGCGCGCCGTTGGTGGCGAGGACTTTGAGGCCCTCCATCACGGTGATCTTCTGGCTGGCGCCCCACACCTCGCCGTTCCAGCCCTTGCGGGTGACCATGCCCTGCAGGCCCATCAGCGGCGCGAAGGGTCCGGGCGGGAAATCGGACCCGGCGCAGACCGGCACGCCGGCATCGATCAGCATGCGGTAGGCCATCATGTGTTCCATCATCTCCGCACCGTAGAAATGGAACTTGTCGGCATTGTAGTAGGCATAGCTGGTGAAGAGCGCAGGAACCGCGCCGAGCGCCTTGATCCGCGCGACGAGTTCGGGCGAGACATTGGTGCAATGGGTGATCTTGGGGCGGCGGTCACCGGGCCCGAGAAGCTTCATGCCGCGTTCGTAAGCCGAGAGCACCATGGCGATGGCGACATCGCCGTTGGCGTGGAAATTGGGCTGGATCCCGGCGCGCATCTGCTTCTCGACAAGTGCGTCGAGCCCCGCCTGCGTCTGGGTAAGATTGCCGTAATACGGCGGGGTGCGGCCGGGATAGGGCGTGGCGCGCGACATCGTGCGTTCGGAGAAGGAGCCGTCGGAGAACTGCTCCGCCGTGGCGCCGATGCGGATCCATTCATCGCCGAAGCCGGTGCGCACGCCATTGGCGATCAGCGCATCGAGCATGGCGCCCGAGGTTTCATAAGTGACGCGGTGGAGCAACTTGCCCTCGCGCCGGATCTGCTGGAGCGCGCCGAAATCGTCGGCAGTGGAAGTGCCCGCCGCGACGAGGCCGGGCGCGGTGTGGCAAACGCTGGTGAGGCCGTAGCGGACGAATTCGGCGCTGATCCGCGTCGCCCCGGCAATGGCGCGCGCATGGAGCTGCGCCGGGGTGAGATCGGGCTCCCTGGTCTTTGCCTTGATCGGCTCGATCGCGAGATCGGTAATGCGGCCGGTGAGATTGCCGTTGGCGTCGCGATCATAAGTGCCGCCGAAGGGATCGGGCGTATCGCGGGTAATTCCGGCAAGCTTCAGCGCCACGCTGTTCACCACGTAGGTATGGCCGCCGCGGTGGGTGATCATGACCGGGTGCGTGGTCGAAACGCGGTCGAGATCGGCCATGACGATGGGACGGCCGTCCTTGATCTTGGTATCATCGTAGAAATCGCCGCTGACCAGACGGCCGGGCGGGGTCTGCGCCGCGCGCTCCTTGAGCAGCGTGACGATGCGGTCGATGGTGAAGAACTCGACCTCGAACGGATTGCCGACAAGGACGGAATTGAGCAGCATTTCGCCGACGGCATGACAGTGCGCATCGTTGAAGCCGGGGACAATGGTTTGCCCGCCAAGATCAACGACCTGCGTGCGGGAGGTGACAAGCGCCTTGAGCTCCTCCCAGGTGCCGACGCCGACGATGCGGCTGCCGGAAATCGCGATGGCGTCCGCAGAGGGGATCGCCGGATCGAGCGTATGGATACGCGCATTGCGGTAGATCAGCGTGGGCGCCGGATCGACGATCGCGGCCCATGCGCGGGGAGCAAGGCCGGCGAGCCCCAGCACGCCGCCCGATCCGAGAAGCCCGCGCCGTGTGATTGCCAGCGATGCCATGCCCTGCCCTCCCCATTATGCGGCAGACATGGTGCTGGCGTTACCGCCGCTTGGCAAGCGTTCTCAGGCCTGATGCTCCAGCGCGGTGCGGGTGGCGCGGGTCCAGGTCTGGCTGCCGGTGAGGAAGGCGTACCAGCCGAGCGCGGCGCCGGCGTGGCGCAGGAGCTGGAACGTGAAGGGTTCGGCCAGCGCGGCGATCAGTGCGGGGCCGAGGCGCAGGCCCTCGCGGCGGCCGGTCCAGCGCTTGTAGATGCCCAGCGACCAGAGGTGGAAGGTGAGGTCCACGACGATCTTGGCCACCATCAGGAGGAGGATCGGGAAGGCCAAAGCGAAGCGGCCCGTCGCAACGAGGGCAATGAGGATCGCGAAGGCGGCAAGGCCGTAGATCGGCTGGAGCGTATCGAGCGCCTTGACCGGCAGCATGCGTGTGCCGACGAGGCCGTAGCGGCGGTTGCCGACCATGTCGCGGTTCCAGTGCTGGGTCTGCAGGAAGCCGCCGAACCAGCGCTGGCGCTGCTTGAGGAAGCCACGGATGGTGGCGGGCGCATCGGTGCGGGCGAGCGCGCCGCCGACGACGCCGACCTGCCAGCCGAGCGCGTGATCGTTCGAATGGCGATGGAGGCGGTGGATCAGTTCATAATCCTCGACCATGCAATCGGGATCGAAGCCGCCGACGGCAAGCACCGCCTCGCGCCGGAAGGCGGCAAAGGCTCCGGAGATAAGGAGCAGGCCATTGAGCTGCATCCATGCATGCCGCGAGAGGAAGTTGCGCACGTATTCGTAGGACTGGAACCATTCGAACAGGCGACCCGAGAGCGAGGGGCCGCAGATCGGCTGGAGCACGCCGGTGGCGGCGACCAGCGCGGGATCGCGCAGGAAAGCGGTGCGCATCGCGGCAATCGCGCCCGGCTCCAGCAGGGTATCGGCATCGACGGTGAGCACGACATCGGTGCGCGCATGCTGCAACGCCTGGTTGAGCGCGCGGGCCTTGCCGCCATGAGGCAGGCGCAGCCACTGCAGGCGGGTCGCGCCGATCACGGTTTCGGCCATGCCGCCGATGCAGGGGGCGGCCAAGCCCCAGGTATCGAGCATGACGGCGGGTGTGGCATCGCTCGAACCGTCGTCGGCAATCAGGATCACCTCGGGCGGCTGGGCCTGCGCGAGGAGGCGACCCACGGTGAGGTGGATGACGCGCGCTTCGTTGTGCGCCGCGACGATGACGCCGAGGGTGGGCGCGTCGGCAGTGTGCGGCGCCGGCCGGGTGCTATCGGCCACCAGCTTGCGGATCTGCCATGCGGTGAACAGCAGCAGCGCGGTATCGTAGAGAATATAGACCACGCCGACCGACCACATGCCGAGACCCTGGCGATAGAATGCCTGCGCGGTGAGCAGAAGGAACAGGAGCGGCGCGGCAATGCCGATCAGGCGGCTGACGAGCGGGACGGCGCGCGGCGTGAAGCGCGGGGACTCGGCGAACAGAACAGCATTGAGTGACGGCATGGCGCAGGCTCATAGCCATGCCAGCCTGAACCGGCTATTGCGTTTGAGGGGCAAGTACGTGAACAATCGGCAATAGCCCGACCGGAGCACAGAACATCATGGTCAAGAAATACAGCGGCATAGCGATTGCACTTCACTGGATCATCGCGCTGGGCATCTTCATCAATCTTCTGCTGCCCAATATCTGGGAAGCGGCGGGCGATGAGAACGTGCGGCCGCTGATCGATGCGCACAAGTCCATCGGCGTCACGGTGCTGGGCCTGGCCGTGATGCGGCTGCTGTGGCGGCTGACGCACACGCCCCCTGCCCTTCCCGCCAGCTACAAGCCGTGGGAAGTCAGGGCGAGCCACGCGGCGCACTGGGCGCTTTATGCCTTCATCTTCGCGTTGCCGCTGACCGGGTGGATCATGGATTCGGCATGGAAGGACGCCGCGACGCATCCGATGCAGTGGTTCGGCCTGTTCGAATGGCCACGCATCGGCATGGTCATGGGGCTGGACGAAGTGACCAAGAAAAGCGTCCACGACAGCTTTGGCGAGGCGCACGAGATCCTCGGCTATGCGCTGTGGGCCTTGTTTGCGCTCCACGTGATCGGCGCGCTCAAGCACCAGTTTATCGACGGCGAGAAGGAATTGCAGCGCATGATGCCGTAAGCGGCGTGCTGCGACTTGACAGAGCAATGCCTGCCCTTACCCCTTCATCATAAGGGCGGTTCGGGGGCATGGCTTTGCGGAAAATCACGATTTCAGGCGCTCTCGCGCTGGTTCTGGCGGCAGGTGCGGCAGAGGCAAAGGCTCCGGCGCCAGCGGATACAGTGCTGCGCGGCGGCACGATCCTGACGGTCGATGCCAAGGACCGCGTGGTCGAGGCCATGGCGATCCGCGGCGGACGGATCATCGCACTCGGCAGCGACCGGGCGGTCCGAGCCTATATCGGCAAGCGCACCAAGGTGATCGATCTGGCAGGGCGCACCGCGACGCCGGGGATGATCGATGCCCATGCCCATGCTCTCGAAGGCGGGATCGATGAAGTCGCGAACCTGCAGCTGGGCGAGGCCTCCAGCGTCGCCGACTTCCTCGCGCGGGTGAAGGCGCGTGCAGCAGAATTGCCGCCGGGTGCCTGGGTGACGGGTTCGGGCTGGAACGAGAGCCGGATTGCCGAGCATCGGCCGCCGAGCCTTGCCGAGCTGGATGCGGTGTCCGGCGGGCATCCGGTCGCGCTGGGGAACACCACCGGGCACTATACGCTGGTCAACAGCGCGGTGCTCAAGCTGGCGGGCGTTGACGCGGCGACGCCCGATCCGGCGGGTGGGCGCTTCGACAAGGATGCGAGCGGGGCGCTCAACGGTGTGCTCTATGACAGCGCCCAGGACGTGCTCGACAAGCTGGTGCCACCCGTCGATGCAGCGACGCGCGCCAAGGGGCTGACGCACGTGATCGAGGGGGCGCTGTCCGAAGGGCTGACCGGTTTCAAGGACCCGCGCACCGGGCGCCTGCAGTGGGACGTCTATGCCGCCGCAGCCAAGCAGGCGCCGCTCAATGTCCATGTCTGCACGCTGACTTTCGCGCAGACCGACATGACCGCAGCGCGCGCGGCGGTGGATGATTACCGGCAGCGCAAGCGGGAACTGGCAGGCCTCAAAGGCCGCAATCTCGATGTCTGCGGGGTGAAGATATTCCTCGATGGATCGGGCGCGGGGCGCACGGCGTGGGTCTACCAGCCGTTCGAGACGGACGCCTCGCATGCCAATCCGGGCACCGGCTTTCCGATGATGAGGCCCGACGTCTACCGCCAGATGGTGGCGCTGTTCACGAAGGAGGGGATGCCCATCGGCACGCACGCGATCGGCGACCGGGCGATCGACACCGTGGTCGATGCCTATGCAGAAGCGCTGAAAAAGTGGCCGAAGCGGGGCCTGCGCCACAGCCTGATCCATGCCAATCTGCCGACCGATCATGCCATCGACGTGATGGCGGACCTGCAGAAGGCATACGATTCCGGCTATCCCGAAGCGCAGGCTGAGTTCCTGTGGTTTCTGGGCGATGCACTGGCGGCAGGCTGGGGACCAGAACGCAGCGCGCGGATGATGCCATATGCGACTTATGTGAAGCGCGGCATCGTCTACAGCGACGGATCGGACTACCCGGTTACCCCCTACGCGCCGCGCTATGGCCTGTGGTCATCGGTCGCGCGCGAGCCCGATGGCGACCGCTTCGGCAAGGCGCCATTCGGCACGGCGGAAGCGGTCGATATCCACACCGCGATGAAGAGCCACACGATCTGGGCCGCGCGGCAGCTGTTCCTCGAGAAGGAGACGGGCTCGCTCGAAGTGGGCAAGCTGGCGGACGTCGCGATCTGGGACCGCAATCCCTATGCGGTGCCGACCGCCGATCTCAAGGACATGCGCTGCATGATGACGCTGTTTGGCGGCAAGGTGGTGTTCACGAGGAAGTGAGAAGCCCTCACCTCCGCGCCTTGAGCCATGCTTTCCCCGCCTTCTGGATCGAGAGCAGCGCCGAGAACGGCGCGATACCGATGTTGGCCTTGCCGGTGCGGGCGATGGCATCGATCTGGGCATAGTACCAGTAGGTGACGGCGAAGCCCTCGACCGCGCGCAGCATCTTGAGGCCGCCAAGGAAGGAGAGCCAGGGCGGCAGGAGCTTGAGCTTGCTTTCCCAGCGATCAAGTTCCTCCGCGCCCGCCAGCAGTTTGGCGGGGCCGGCGGTATCCACGCAGAGCGGGCGGCCGAGGCCGATGACATCCGCCCCGCCCATCTCCAGCGCGGTGTTCATCGCGCTGCGGGTGCGGAAGCCGCCGGTGACCATCAGCGGCATGGTGAGCGAGCCGCGCATCGTCTTGGCGAAATCGACGAAATAGGCCTCGCGCGCGGCGGTGGAGGCCTTCTGCGGCGGGGCGTCGGGGGCTTCCATGCCGGGAATATCCATCATCGCTGGCTGCTCGTAGGAACCGCCGGAGATTTCGAGGAGATCGACGCCCGCGTCCTGCAGCCAGCGGGCGACAATCACGCTTTCCTCGAAGGCAAAGCCACCCTTCTGGAAATCGGCGGAATTCAGTTTCACGCAGATGGGGAACTCCGCTCCTACCCCGGCACGGACGCGCGCGATGACGGACATGAGCATGCGCGCGCGGTTTTCGAGGGTGCCGCCCCATTGATCGGTGCGGAGGTTGGCACGCGGGCTGAGGAACTGCGAGAGCAGGTAGCCATGCGCGGCGTGGATCTGGACGCCGGTGTAGCCGGTGGCCTTGGCCACTTCCGCCGCCACGCCGAAGCGTTCGACGAGATCGAGGATCTCGGGCTCGGTCAGTGCTTCGGGCAGGCCGAACTGCTTGCCGGGGAGGCCGACAGCGACGGCGGACGGCGCCTTGGGATGCGGGTTGACGGTGACCTGCGTCTGGCGGCCGGCATGGCTGATCTGCATCCAGATATGGCCGCCGGCTCGTGTCCCGGCACTGGCCATGGCGCGCAGGCCGGCAAGCGCCGCCTCGTCCTGCGGGCCATGAATGATCACGTTGCCGGGGCGTTCAAGATGGTCGCGGTCAATCTGGACATTGCCGGTGATGAGGAGGCCGGAGCCGCCATCCGCCCAGAGGCCATAGAGCCGCACAAGTTCAGCGGTGGCACGGCCTTGCGGATCGGCGAGCCCCTCGGTCATTGCGGCCTTGGCCAGCCGGTTGGGCAGGACCGCGCCGCAGGGAAGGACGAGGGGATCGGCGATTGTTGTCATGGGGCTGCTCTCCGGATCGGCCTTGCTTGCGAAGACCTTGCGGACACTCTTTAAGCGCGGTTGCAACCACCGGGCAAATCGCGTTTGCTGCTGATGAACATGTTTCGGGGGAATGATAGTGCGGCATTTGCGGACCGATGTGCTGGTGATCGGCGGGGGCACCGCCGGGTTTGGCGCGGCGCTGGGCGCAGCTCGGGCCGGCGCCAGCGTGCGGCTGATAGAGGGAACGAGCAAGATCGGCGGCGTGATGGCGTTCTGCCCGGGGATGCCCTGGGGCGGCGGCTATCCGATCGGGCGAAGCATCGGCGGTGTGTTTGGCGAGCTCACCGACCAGCTCCTCGCGATGGACCCGCCGATGGCAGAGGTGCGCCCTTCGGCCCTGGAGAACTTCGGAGCCGAGGTGATCTATGACCATGAAGCGGCTGTTTTTGCTATGTTTCAGATGTTGGAGGATGCAGGCGTAGAGGTGCATCTCAACACCTTTGCGGGCGCGCCGGTGCTGAACGGCGGGCGGATTGCCCGGATCGAATGCACCGACCGCACGGGGCCGATGGTGATCGAGGCCGGCATGGTGATCGACGCTTCAGGCGATGGGGATACTTCGGCGCGCGCCGGCGTGCCCTTCATGGTCGGCGACGGGCGCGGCAACATGATGGGGGTGACGCTGTCATTCTCCATGGCGGGGGCGGACTGGGCGCGCGTCTTTGCCAAGGGCGATCCCTATTTCGAGGAGGAAGCCGCTGCCGGGATCGCAGCGGGTCTGATCCATCCCGATCTTGCCAAACTCTATCTGATGAAGGGCTTTCACCGCGATACGGTGTTCTGCAATTCGGTGCATATCCGGGGCGTTGATGGAACCGACCCGCAGGCCGTGGCACGCGCGACCCAGGAAGGGCGGCGGCGCTGCCACCAGCTCGCCCGGTTCCTTGTAAGCCATGTGCCGGGCTTCGAAACCGCGCGGATGAGCGAGCTTGGGCCGACGGTGGGTGTACGCGAGACGCGCAAGCTGGAAGCGGTGCACCGCATACTGGCGCAGGATCTGCGCGCCGGGGCCAAGCCCGATGATGGCATCGTCGCCTGCGACAATCCGATCGACGATGTGATGCGCGGGGATGCGGACATGACCCATGACGCCATCGTGGCCGAGGGGGATTACTACACCATCCCCTTACGCGCGATGGTGCCCGAAGCGCCTGCGAACCTGGCGTTTGCGGGGCGGCTGGTATGCGCCGATCCGGCAGCCTTCGCCTCGGTGCGGGGCATGCCGCAGTGCATGGCGATGGGACAGGCGGCCGGGACGGCGGCAGCGATCGCGCTCGCGGAGGGGCTGGCCTTGCAGGCACTCGATCCGGCGCGGGTGGTTGCCGCGCTCAAGGCGCAAGGGATGCGCGGCATCGGCGGCGATGCACTGGAGCAGCATGCCCGCGCGCTGGAGGCGGTGGGGTGACGCGCTCGCGGTTGATCCTCGCGTTGATGCTGGCAGGCCTGCCGGCGGGCGTATTGGCTGAGCAGGCGCCCTCCCCTTCCCTCTCGGTGCGGATCGACCGCGACACATTTGGCGTGCCGCATGTGTTTGGCGAGACATCGGAGGCCGTGCTCTATGGCGCGGGCTATGCCGAGGCGCAGGACCGGCTGGCGGAGATGGAGCTTGGGCGTCGGCGCGCGCTCGGACGGCTGGCCGAAGTGCTGGGGCCAACGGCGGTGGAAGCAGACGTGGTCTCGCGCCAGCGGCTGCCGGAGAAAGCCGAGCTCTTGCGGATGTATCGGGCGCTGGGCGGCGAATATCAGCGGATGATCGCGGCCTATGTGGCGGGGGTGAACCGGGCGATTGCCGAAATCGAGGCCGAGCCAGAGCGCAGAACGCCCTATGAGTTCACCAGGTGGGGCGCGCGGCCCCAGCGCTGGGTGCTGACCGATTTTCTTGCGATGATCGCAAGCTTCCCCCGTGGCCGCGGCGGATCGGAAGTGACCAACCTCGCTTTCCTGCAGGATATGATCGCGCGGCATGGCGAGGCCAAGGGGCGGAAGCTGTTCAATGATCTGGTGCCGGTGAGCGATCCCGAAACCCCGACGGTGATTCCGCCGGGCGAGGATCTCGCCCCTCCACAGCCGATGCCGCAGCCGACTTTCCTGACGCTCGCACCGCTAGCCAAGGCGGCCGAACCGCTCTCGGCGCCGGGGAAGGATCACAGCCGCTGCCTGGTCCTGGGGCCGCAGCGCACGGCGAGCGGCAAAGTGATGATGATGGAGGCGACGGCGGACGGGCCGGAAATCCATCTCCACGGCGGCGGGTTCGACAGCGCGGGGTTCACGACGCCGGCCTGGGGCGTGCCGATCATGGGGCGTGGGCCGCACCATGGCTGGCTGGCGACATCGGGCCATAGCGATACGACCGATACCTTTGCCGAGAAGCTCGATCCGAAGAATCCGGACCGGTACCGGTACAAGGGCCAGTGGCGGCAAATGGTGCGCCAGACCCAGACCATTCTGGTGAAAGGCGCAGCGCCGGTGGTGCGCCAATTCCGCTGGACGGTGCATGGGCCGGTGGTAAGCGAGGACCGGGCCAGCGGCATTGCCTATTCACAGCGCTACGCGATGCGCGGATACGAGCTGGAAAACTGGGCCGGGCTGGTCGACATGCAGCGAGCAGGGTCGCTGGCCGCATTTGACGCTGCGATGGGCCGCATGGCGGTCAATTTCGGTGTTTGCTATGGCAACGAGAGCGGCGAGATCGGGTTCTGGGAGACCGGTATGCTGCCGCGCCGCGCCCCGGGCACCGATCCGCGTCTGCCCACCCCCGGGACGGGCGAATACGAATGGCAGGGATTTCTCTCGCCCGCCGAGCGGCCGCAGATGGTGAACCCGAAACAGGGCTGGATCCATGCGTGGAACAGCAAGGCAACCTCGTGGAGCCGCGAAGGCGACGACGCGCGGATGGGGGCAACCTTCCGCACCTGGTTGGGTGCCGGGCTGGCGGCGGGCTCACAGGGCGCGACGCTGGCCGATATGGCCGACTACAACCGCCAGATCTGGAACGGGTTTGGCGCGCGCGACCGCGCCAATGCGCCGCCTTCCCTGTTTGCGCTGTTTCTGCGTGCGGCGGCGGACAGCGCGCAGGACCCCGAGATCACGCAAGCGGTGGATCTGATGACCTCGTGGAACGGGATCTACGAGGACCGCGATGGCGACGGGCGCTATGACAATGCCGGGCTGACGCTGTTTCAGGCATGGCGGGAGACCGCGCCCACTGTGTTGCTGGAGCCGGTGATGGGCACATGGTGGAAAGACATCGACGCCAAGCGCTACCAGAAATACCGCACGGCGCTGCTCTATCGCGTGCTTCAGGGACCAGCGGCGGGACTGCCGGTGGAGTTCGACTATCTTGCCGGACGGACCCGCGAGGCCGTGGTGGCCGAGACGATCCGCCAGACGATCGCTGCAGTGCGGCCACAGTTCGCCGCGGCGCCGATGGCCGCGTGGAAGCGGCCGATCCTCTGGAAATACTTCACCGAGGAAACCGAAGACCCGGCGCGGCCGCCGCTGCCCGATGATGACGAGCGCGGCACGGCGCTGTGGAGCGAGCTGGGCCTGGGGCCGAAGATGATACCGCTGAACGGGGGCGAAGGCTGGGCGGCGATGATGGAGCTCACCCCGGGCGCACCGGCGATCTACACGATCACCGAAGTGGGAGGGCAGAACCAGTTCATTGATCCGGCCGGGCGCGGGACAGTGCACCTGACCGACCAGGTGCAGATGCATGCGCAGAACCGGTTCAAGCGGATCGATCTGGCGCCGGACAGGATTGCCGCCGGGCGAGAGAGCTCGGTCACTCTGACTTACGCGCCCTAGAAGATCGCGCGTTCCTCACCCAGCCAGATCGGCGAGCGGGCAAGATCGATGAACTTGCGTTCGTCTTCGAGAAGGAGCGCGCCGGCAGCGATGGCTTCGGGCGAGCTGCTGGCGAGGTCTTCGAGGCTGTCCCACCACAGCTGCGCGACGCCGTCATAAGGTTCGGGCGCGCCGCGGACCACGGCGAAGGGGGCATTGTCCGTATCGGCCAGCGAATGGAGCTGGACGTAGCGCCTGATCTTGAGCGCATCGCGGACGCTGGCAACAAGCGGAGCATGGGTGCTGCGCCAGTAGTCCTGAAACTCGGCGCGGCTGAGGTGCGGCAGGCGGTGCAGGCAGAAAGTGAGCTTGATCATGGTTCTCTCCCGAATGTGCTGGGTAGAAATCAGACTGGCGGCAGCGGCAGGCTGGTGGTGTGCTTGATCCGGTCGAGCACGACGCTGGAGCGCACGCTGGCGACATCGCCATGGCCAAGGAGCTGCTCGTTCATCAGCCGCGAATAGGACGCCAGATCACGCGCGACGATGCGCAGGAGATAATCGGAATCGCCGGTGGTGGCGCGGCAATCGAGCACCTCTTCCAGCGCGGAGATACGGGCGTGGAAGCCGCGCACGACGTCCGGCGCGTAACTGGCCATGGCGACCGCGACATAGGCTTCGACCTGAAGGCCGAGCGCGGCTTCGCTGAGCAACGCGACGGTGCTGCGGATAAAGCCATCGGCTTCAAGCCGGGCGATGCGGCGCGAGACCTGGCTGGGGGAGAGATGGACCAGCTTGGCCAGATCGGCATGGGCGCGCGCGGCATCGACCTGAAGCAGGGCGAGCAGTTGACGATCGAGCTTGTCCATGCGGGAAACTTCCTTCGGAGCGCGAGCGCGGCGACAATCGCGCGCTCGGCGAGGGCTGCGGCAAAGTCATCTGGGATCGTGGCTCCGGGGGCGTAGCGAAGCACGCCCCTTCGGCACATCGAGGCGAAGCCGTTGATCGCGGACCAGAAGGCAAGCGAGCGCAGGTTCATCGCCTCTGCACCAAGGCCCGGCAGGTTGGCGGCGGCTTCCATGCGCCCCGCCGCGTGGCCGGCCTTGAGCGGATCCCCCCTGAGATCCTCCTTGTGGTGTGATTTCTTCGTCGACATGCGCCTTCCCGGTCGGCGCAGTGCTACCACGTTTGTGCCGACGCGCCAGTCAGGCGGCGCAGAGCTTGGCCATGCGCGCATCGCGCCGCGCATCGTGCAGCGCGAACACCTGCACGTCGGGCGGGAAGGAGGAGCAGCGGATCAGGCAGGCAAATCGATAGCGCCGAGAGCGATGCCGATGTGAACGCCGCCACTCTGGCGATGATCAAGGGGCTGTTCGAGCATGTCCTCACCGAGGAGGGCATCGAAGGCTTCCCTGGAGATTGGGCCAAGGCAAGGCAATCCATCGGTTGCGGCGGATTTTCAAGGCGGAGCATTGCCGCACCTGCCTGTTCAAGCGAGATTTTTCTGGTCCGGGGAGTTGATTCCTCCCCGCGCGCACCGCATGGGCCTTGCCGTATCCCTCCAGCTTGCACCGGAAAGGCCACCCCAATGACGATCAGCAGCGAAGCGCTGGAAATGGCCGCGAAGGTCGAAGCCTTCGTGCGGGAGAAGATCTTCGCTTACGAGCAGGACCCGCGCCGCGATCACCACGGCGCGCCGACGGACGAGCTCGTCATGGAAATGCGCGAACTGGCGCGGGCGGCGGGTGTGCTGACCCCGCATATCCGGCCCGACGGCAGCCACTTCAACCAGCGCGAGACGGCGGTGATCCTGATCAAGTCGGGCCTGACCCCGCTCGGCATGCTGGCCTGCAACACCCAGGCGCCGGACGAGGGCAACATGTACCTCATCGGCCATGTCGGGAGCCCGGAGCTCAAGGAACGGTTCCTGAAGCCGCTGGTCGAAGGCCGCGCGCGCTCGGCCTTCTTCATGACCGAACCGGCCGAGCTGAACGGCGCGGGCGCGGACCCTTCAATGATGCTGACGACCTGCCGCAAGGACGGCAACCACTGGGTGGTGAACGGCAAGAAGTGCTTCATCACCGGGGCCGAGGGCGCCAAGGTCGGCATTGTGATGGCGAAGTCCGAGGACCCGGACAGCAAGGGCGGCGCCTGCATGTTCCTCGTCGATCTGCCGGACCCTGCGATCCAGATCACCGGCGTGCCCAACACCATCGACAGCTCGATGCCCGGCAGCCATGCCGAGATCACCATCGACAACTTGCGCATTCCCGCGGACCAGATGCTCGGCGATGCGGGCGAAGGCTTCAAGTATGCGCAGATCCGCCTTTCTCCGGCGCGGCTCTCGCACTGCATGCGCTGGCTGGGCGGCTGCATGCGCGCGCAGGAAATCGCGACCGACTATGCCAACCGCCGCATGGCCTTCGGCAAGCACCTGATCGACCACGAAGGCGTCGGCTTCATGCTCGCGGAGAACATGATCGACATCAAGCAGTGCGAGCTGATGATCGACTGGTGCGCGAGCGTCCTCGATACCGGCTCCTTGGGCACGGTCGAAAGCTCGATGACCAAAGTCGCCGTCTCCGAAGCACTGATGCGCATTGCCGACAAGTGCGTGCAGGTGATGGGCGGCCTTGGCGTGACCGACAAGACCATCGTCGAGACGATGTTCCGCGAAGTGCGCGCCTTCCGCATCTATGACGGCCCGACCGAGGTCCACAAGTGGAGCCTCGCCAAGAAGCTGCGTCGTGACTGGAAGGCCGCGCAGTGAGCGGCGACCTTGCAGCAGCGAACACCGGCGCGGGCAAGGTCCGCGTCGCGTTTGACGAGGCGGCGCTCGGGGCGTGGATGGCCTCCCAGGTGGAGGGCTTTGCCGGGCCGCTGACGGTCGAGCAGTTCAACGGCGGGCAATCCAACCCGACCTACAAACTGACCACGCCGGGCCAGCGCTATGTGCTGCGCCGCAAGCCGCCGGGGCCGCTGCTGAAAGGCGCGCACGATGTGCTGCGCGAGGCGCGGGTGCAGCAGGCGCTTGCCGGAACCGATGTGCCGGTCGCGCGCATCTTCGCCGTCTGCGAGGACGAGAGCGTGATCGGAAGCGCGTTCTACGTGATGGACATGGTCGAGGGCCGCATCTTCTGGGACGCGGCCTTCACCGAAGTGCCCAAGGACCAGCGCGCGGCCTACTTCGACGAAATGAACCGCGTGATCGCGGCGCTGCACTCGGTCGACGTCGAAGCGGTTGGCCTTGGCGATTATGGCCGGCCCGGCAACTACTTTGCGCGCCAGATCGGGCGTTGGTCGAAGCAGTACCTCGAGGACGAACTCGCGGGCCGCCTGCCCGATATGGACGCACTGGTCGAATGGCTCCCCACCGCGATCCCCGAGGGCGATGAGACTTCGATCGTCCACGGCGACTTCCGCTGCGACAACATGATCTTCGCGCCCCACGAACCTCGCGTGCTGGCGGTGCTCGACTGGGAGCTTTCGACGCTGGGCCACCCGCTGGCCGACTTTGCCTATCACGCGATGATGTACCGCATGCCGGGCGATATCGTGGCGGGGCTGGGCGGCGCGGACCCGGTGCCGCTGGGCTTGCCGACCGAGGCTGAGTACATCGCCGCCTATTGCGCGCGCACGGGCCGCAGCGGCATCCCCAACTGGGACTACTACCTCGCGTTCAACTTCTTCCGCCTCGCCGCGATCATGCACGGGATCAAGGGCCGCGTGCTGCGCGGCACCGCATCCAACGCACAGGCCAGGGAACGCGCCGAAGCCCTGCCCCGCCTTGCTGCGCTGGCGCGGGACGCGATGGAGCGCGTAGGCTGACGCGCGGGCGCAAGGCTGGCAAATCGACCGCTTAGGCCCCTAGCATCGCCGGAGCCGGGTTCAGGCTCGGCCTAGCCGACCGGCAGATGCCGATCGAGAAACGCCATCACCGCGTCGTTGAAAGCATCGTTGCGATCACCGGCGACCATGTGGCCGGCGCCGCCGACGTCTGCGACTTCAAGATCCGGCACCAGCTCGCGGAAGGCCGCGACACCGGCATCGCTCACGACATCGCTCTTGAGCCCGCGCACCAGAAGAACCGGAAGGCCGGTCCCAGCAAGCTGCGCTGCGGATTGGCGCACCAGGGCGTGAAGGTCCTGCGGGCGCGAGGCGACGATCCGAGGATCCCAGTGCCAATAGAGCCTGCCATCCTCTCGCAGACGCAAGTTGCGCATGAGACCGCTCGGATCGCGCGGACGGGGGCGCTCCGGGTTGTAAGCCGCCACGGCATCAACCGCCTCGTCAAGCGTCGCGAATCCGTCCGGGTTGGCGCGCATGAAGGTTACGATGCGGCTGATCCCCTCACTTTCAGGATGGGGCACAATATCCACCAGGACGATCCCGGCCGGCTGGATCGACCGGGCCGCCGCGTGGATCGAAGTCGCCCCGCCAAGTGATGCCCCGACAAGAACGAAGGGCTGGTCGAGCCCTTCGACGATGGCCTCGAGGTCGGCGACGCGGTCGTCGAGCGAATAGGCGCCGGTCTCCGACCATTCGCTCTCACCGTGGCCGCGAGCATCGAAATTGATCACCCGGTACCCACGCTGTGCCAGCACCCGCGCAGCGCCGGACCAGCTGTGGCGCGTCTGCCCGCCACCGTGGAGCAGGATTACCGCAGGGGCCGCGTCAGGACCAAGGTCTTCAGCAACCAGCACAAGCTGATCGCGCGACACAATACGGCGCAGCCTCGCTTGCTGGGCTTGGGCTGTCACACCGGGGGAAACAGAACTCATGGAGGGCGACCTTCTTGCACGGCGGGCGGCGGTAGCACGATCCTGCCGCAGCAGTCTGTAGATCATCAAGCACCACGCGCCAATCGCCTGTCATCGCTTGCGACCTTGCGGTTCGGCGGCAGACCCTCATCCCATCGTGAAACCGGGTCCGCATGGCAGGCCCCTGTCAGATCGACATCCACTTCGCTTCCTGTGGCGGCGCGCAGGCGTAGCACTGCCGCCATTCATGAAAAAAATGCCGGAACACAGCGCATAAAGGACCGGCTTTTCTGCTGTGACAACCGGTGAAGAGCCATTGGGCAGCAACTCGATCGTCATATTCATCAGCCCGAATAACCTTACTCGGTCTTTTACCATTTACTTCGATTTGAAGCTAATTTGTCATGGTTAAGACTAAGATCATTCCTTCCCTATTATGTATTGTTGTGTAAAATCCCTTTATGCCGGGGTGCAAATTGCTGGCTCTTGTCCCGTATGACTCTGCTCAACATCCGCGGGACCTGAGGAACAACACCGCCTCGCCATGACATCGTCAATATCGTGGGAGCCGGATCCTTATGGCAATCTTTCAAACATATACAGTCCGCCGCGGAGATACCCTCGATGGAATTGCCAAGGTCTTCAGCCTGACGCGGCAGGCGCTGATGAGCCTCAACGGCATCGTCAATGCCAACCGCATCCGCATCGGCCAGGTCCTGCGGGTCCGGCAGGTAAGCGAGAGTTTCAAGGTCGCGCCCGCCGGCAGCACGGTACGGGATCTTGCAGCCCGCACCGGCGTGCCGGCTGACCAGATCGCCAAGGCGAACGGCGTGAGCGCAACGGCCGATCTGGGCGGCAAGGGTGTCGTCATCCCCTCAAGCTCCCCCGCCGCAGGGCCGGTTCCACCGCCGGATCATTTGCTTGGAAGCCTTTCGGCGAAGTATGAATCGGGTAATCGCGGAGCGGGGACGGTCTCTGGCGGTAAGGGCGACCGCGGCGGCGTTTCCTATGGACAATACCAGCTCGCCAGCAAACTCGGTCGTCCCGCCGAATTTCTCGCGCAGGAGGGCAAGCCATGGGCATCCCGCTTTGCCGGCCTGCAGCAGGGCACGCCGGCCTTTAGCGCCGTGTGGAAGCAGATCGCGGCGGAAGCTGGCGCGAAGTTCGGCGCGGCGCAGCACGAGTACATCCAGCGCACGCACTATGATGTCCAGGCGAAGCAGATCCGTGAGGCATCCGGCATCGATCTTGCCCAGCGGTCCGCCGCCCTGCGCGACGTGGTGTGGTCAACCGCCGTGCAGCACGGGGGCAATTCCTCGATCATCACCGGTGCGATAGCGGGTCTCGGCATCGGCGCCGACAACCCGGAGTTCGACAGCCGACTGATCGATGCCGTCTATCTCGAACGCGGCCGGCGCGACGAGAACGGCGTCCTCGTCCATTTCAGCCGCAATTCCGCGCAAGTGCAGGACGGCGTCGCGACCCGGTTCCGCGCGGAGCGGATCGATGCACAGGCCATGCTCAAGGCGGAACTCGCGGGGCGGCAGATCGTCGAGGCCGCCAAGTCCGTGCCGCAATCGGGAGAAGACGATCTGCTGGAACGCGCGGCATCCCGGCTGAGCGATGCCGATGTCAGCGAGCTGCTCGAGCGCTATGGCGACGATGAGGCACGCGCCGACTTTGCGATAGGGCAGAAGGTCTTGATTGCCTTGCGCAATCCGACCAACTGGAAGCAGGCGGTGCTTGGCGCCTATGATGATCCGATGATCCTGATGTGGAAGGAAGGAACCAGCATCAAGGTCCAGCGCCTTAAGGGCAATACCGAGCCTGCTGGCGCCTATGCTGCCGGACAAGAGCGGGCCAACCGCGGCTCCGACGTGGATTTCGACGGCGATGGACGCAAGGATCTCGGGCGGCTGCGTCCGGGCGTCTACCACTATCGCCCCGAACAGCATCCCCATTTCGGCAGCATCTGGCGCGCGCGGGACATCCAGATCGTCGACCGCGACTGCAACCACGACGGCCAGTTCTCTGCCGACGAACAGGGCGACCCCAGCCGCCCGAGCAACGCGGGAACCACGATGTACATCCACAAGGGCGGCACCACCTTCACCGGATCGGCCGGATGCCAGACCTTGCCTCCCGACGACTTCCAGAAGCTGCTTGCCCTCGCCGGCCGCCAGCGGAGCCTGAGCTATATCCTCATCAATGCTGCCTGACCCGAAGCTGCACCATCTGGGGAACCTGTCCCCGCCCGCCGTGCTCCCGATCATTGCGGCGCTGGCGCTGGCGGCATGCAGCCGCAGTCCCGAGCAGGCGGCGGGATCGCAGCCTGCGGCGGCTGCCAGTGGCGCGCCGGGGCCGGCAGGTTCCTCCGCAGCCCCGCCCTTGCCGGCGCCGTCGGCTGGCTCTGCGCATGCCCCGGCGCCGGATTACGCGATCGAAACGCTGGGAGGCCTGTGGCGGGTTGAACGGGTTGATGCGGCAGACAGCCCGCGCGGTCCGGCGCTCGGCCCCGATGACAGGCGGATGCTCAAGGCCGTGCTGGAAGTGAGCCGCGAGCAAATGAACTGGAGCTACCGGCCAGGCCAGGCGCTGCCAGGGAACGACATCTGCTCCGGACCGCACTTCACTCCGGTCTACGATGCGGCACTGACCCGGCGCTTGGCCGGCGCGCTAACGCGGCTTGGGGCAGGCAGCGCGGCACAGGCCATTGCCGGGATCGATTGCGAGGATGGCGGACGTTGGGGGCCGGGCGCGGTGGGCACGGCCTACATCTCGAAGCTGGGTGCGGACCGGATGGTGATGACCTGGTTCGACGACAGCGTGCTGCTGCTGCAGCGTTTCCAGCCGCCACACAGCGGAATGCAGGCGGAGACAGATCAACCCTTGCACGCGAGTGACTATAGCCCGTGAACCGTACCGGCGAAGCCGCGCATAGCCACGACAAGAACTCCAACGTAATTTTACTTCACTCGCTGATTTAAATTCGGTTGACTCCACTCCCTTT
>Ga0315905_10000777_pt1 | contig 34945 bp, 34 predicted proteins | sample LakEriMetagenome_5_FD_203522 | JGI IMG/M metagenome (GOLD analysis project Ga0315905, IMG submission 203522) | Freshwater fungal communities from buoy surface, Lake Erie, Ohio, United States - Buoy 4 MA121 | ecosystem: Environmental > Aquatic > Freshwater > Lake | place: USA: Lake Erie, Ohio... | reverse complement strand
TGGTGAACTGAGCGGGCGTGTGCGACAAAAACTTGTCTGCATCCGTGCGCTTAGCGTCAACGTTCACAGCCACCACTTTCAAACCCTTTGGTCCCAACTTGGCCTGCAATGCATTCATCCAAGGAAAAGATTGGCGACAAGGGCCACACCACGATGCCCAATAGTCGATGTAAATGTATTGGCCCTTGGTTTTTTGAACTTCAGCCAAGCCCAAATCTGGCAATGGCTTTCCTGCCTCAACTGCCCAAACTGGACTGGACTGAATGAGCAAAGCGATTAACGCCATGTGGAATAACTTGAAGTTCATGAGCATCAGTTTAATGCAGCTTGTGTTTCTTGTGGCAAATGCACTTTACCTGTGTGATCAATGGCAAAAAAATCAAAGCCTGTTGCCTGCAAAAACGCCAGGCCCTCTGCCTCCTTCAACATCGCCATGGTCGTTGTACAACCCGACACCACCGTTGCAGGCGACGTGACACTCACTGAGCGCCAGTAGCTGACAGGCATACCTGTTTTAGGATTCAAAACATGACAATAGCGCTGCCCATTCAATTCAAAATAGCGCTCGTAATCGCCACTGGTGGCCAAGCCGCCCATCGTGATTGGCAGGGTGGCCACGACCTGATCAAGCGCACGCGGATCTTGAATGCCAATCATCCAAGGCTCACCCGTAGGTTTTGGCCCGAGAAAGCGCATGTCGCCAGCCAAATTCACGTAGCCATGGGTCACACCTTTTTCTTTGAGAACCTGTGCTGCACGATCGGCAGCATACTCTTTGCCAAAGCCGCCCAAGTCTATTTCCATGCCAGCCAAAGGCAAGGCAATGCTTTGGTCTTGTAACACCACTTTTTCCCAACCCACGAGCGGCAACAAAGCCTCTAACTTTTGAGAGGACGGTACTTCAGGATTTTTAAAATCCCACGCCTGTCTGAGCACCCCCGAGGTGATGTCAAACAAGCCATCGCTTTGATCAAAGAGCTGAGAAGCAAACTTAAACAAAGCCCAAGTTTCATCGTCGCATTGCACTGCCCCGCACCCAGCCTGTTGATTGATTTTCGCAATGATGGAATCGGTGGTGTAGCGAGAATATGTGCGTTCAATGCGCAGTACTTCATCAATGGCCAACTTGGCCATCGACTCGGCCTCGTTTTGAGTATGAGATGCCAATACCACTTCACAAGCGCTGCCCATCGCCTTGAACGGCTGGCGATGAACTTTCAATGGCATTACTTTCGACACCATTAGAACGAGCGCGTGATACCCACTTGAAGATTGCGCGCATAAAACGGCGCCAAGCCTTTGCTGCCGTTACCCGACAAAATCCAAATGCCCTTCTGGCCATATTGCTCCAACTTCACATCGACCTTGGTATCAAGGTTAAGTTGCTTGGTGAGTTTCATACCCAAGGTTAAACCACCAAAAGCACTCATGCGTTGGTCTTCTGAAAAGTACTTTGCATTGGCCGGTGGACTGGGAGGGAAAGGCAATATGGAAGGATCGACCTCTACATAAAACTTGGCAGCAGTTTGAGAGTAATAACGCACTGCAGGCGCAGCACTCCAGCCATTTCCGATTTGCTGCACCCACTCAGCGTCCAAGGTGTGTGAACGAATTCCCCAGCTGTCGGTGTAGTAACGATAGGCCAAACGAGAGGTGGCGTTCAAATCATTGAAGTAATGATTCCAGCGTGTCTGAAACTTTTGTTGCGTGCGATCTCTGGGCCGTTCGTCGTAAATTTTGTAGGGGTCAGAAAAATATCCCTGACCTTTGTAGTAACCCATGTTGAATTGCACGATGTCGTTCATCGTGACCACTTGTGTGACCCCTAACAACACTTCACTGCTTCGCTTGGTCTCATTCAAAACAATTTGATTGGCTGGATTGATTAGATCGCGGTTGACGGCAAGGCCGGCTGTCCAGGTGGTATTTTTGTTCTCAGAGGAACGCGTCGCAAGCAAGGAAGCAGCGCGAGATACGTAATCGTTTTCACCAGAATGGCTCATGCCCACCGTCAAGGTGCCGTTTGGCAAATAGCGGGTGACTGACGCATCAACTGCCCGACGAAAATCTTTTAAATATGACAAAGCCTGCGTGTGATACGCCGGTGATGCGCCAGAAATGGCGTCGGTAATGAGCGTACCCGACATTGACCATTCGGAGTTGAGTGGCACGACCAAACTGCTCGAAGTGGCTTTGACAAGAATTCGGTCGTCATATGCTGAAGCGCCCGACTTGCTATCAGCCCGTCCGTACACGCCTAGCGCGTCACTGGAAGTTTGCTGACTTTCTTTGTAGTTCAAGTATTTGAAACTGAGCGTGCCTTTTTCAGGAGCACTTTCGGCATGTGCTGTGCTGATGACGCAAGGCAAAGCCATGGCGGCACTGAGCAGCGCAGCGCCCAGTTCGGTGTGATGTTTAGTTGCAACCACAACCACCTCCGCCTAAACCCGAACCACCGGCCGATGCTTCCTTGCTGGTGTAGATGTGTTCTCGGTAACCTCGCTCAAGGGGATCGTCATCAAAGGTCATTTCTGGCTTTGCCAAGTTGCCCTTCTGCCACGGCTCAACCGTTTGAATGACCGAGCAGCCTTGCAATGCCAGCAGGACAAAGACCCACATCGCTAAAACTCTCATGCGCCAATCCCTCTTGATGAATTGGGGTCAGAGTAACATTAATTTGCAGGATTGGTTGGCGAAAATACAGCCAAAAAAAAGCCGCTGATCCAAAGATCAACGGCTTTTTAAACTAGCTGGCGGAATCGGAGAGATTCGAACTCTCGATAAGGCTCTACACCCTATACTCCCTTAGCAGGGGAGCACCTTCGGCCACTCGGTCACGATTCCAGCACTCAAAAATTATATCAGGCTTGGTCTAAATCAAAGGCTTTGTGCAAGGCCCGCACCGCCAATTCCATGTATTTCTCGTCAATTACCACAGAGGTTTTAATTTCGGACGTAGAAATCATCTGAATGTTGATGCCCTCTTCGCTCAAAGACCTGAACATTTTGCTGGCAATTCCCACGTGGCTTCGCATGCCAATGCCCACAATAGACACTTTGCAAATTTTGGCATCGCCGATGACTTCGCTGGCGCCCAAAGACGGCAACACTTTTTCCTTCAGAAGGTCCATGGTGCGCGCAAAATCATTGCGGTGCACTGTGAAGCTGAAGTCGGTTTTGCCATCTTTGCTCAAGTTTTGAATGATCACGTCAACTTCAATGTTGGCGTCGGCCACCGCTCCCAAAATTTGGTAAGCAATGCCAGGTTTGTCGGGCACGCCCAACACAGAAATTTTGGCTTCATCGCGATTGAACGCAATGCCGGAGACTACGGCTTGTTCCATTTTTTCGTCTTCCTCAAAAGTGATCAGCGTGCCAGATTTGGCTTCTTCATGAATATCGATGTCCCAAGGTGTGAAGCTAGACAGCACACGCATAGGCACTTTGTATTTGCCCGCAAATTCAACAGAGCGAATTTGCAAAACTTTGGAGCCGAGGGATGCCATTTCTAGCATCTCTTCAAAGCTGACTGTTTTCAAGCGACGGGCCTCGGGTACCACGCGGGGGTCGGTGGTGTAGACGCCATCCACGTCGGTGTAAATCAGGCACTCGTCGGCTTTCATGGCGGCAGCAACGGCGACTGCAGAGGTGTCTGAACCACCTCGGCCCAAGGTAGTGATGTTGCCGTCTGGGTCTACACCTTGGAAGCCCGTCACGATGACCACACGGCCAGCCGCTAAGTCTTTGCGGACACGCACATCGTCAATTGATTCAATGCGGGCCTTGGTAAAAGCGCTGTTGGTCTTGATGGGCACTTGCCAGCCGGCATAGCTGACTGACTCCATGCCCTCAGACTGCAAAGCGATGGCCAGCAAGGCGGAAGATGCTTGCTCGCCTGTTGAGGCCAACATGTCGAGTTCGCGGTCGTACGCTGTGTCTGTTTTGGCTGGCGCCAACTCTTTGGCCAAGCCCAAAAGGCGATTGGTTTCGCCGCTCATGGCGCTTGGCACCACCACCATTTGGTGACCCGCCCTAGCCCATTTGGCGACGCGTTTGGCCACATTTCGAATGCGCTCTGTTGAGCCCATTGAAGTGCCGCCGTATTTGTGAACGATCAGTGCCATTTTTAGAAGTTATAAAAGGGAAATTTCAGCAAAACCCATCAATTGTACTCGGGAGAACCCTCGATTTGAAGGGATTTAAGCGGCTAAACCTGATCGGACCAAGTCAAGACCTGCCCAACTCTTAACGCATACCCTCGCCCCACCTTCAATCGCAATTGATGGCCGCGCGTGGTGCAAGCCGCAATTTGCGACAACAACTCGCTCATTTGCACGGTGCTCGGCGTGGTTTGGTGCTGAACCTTCAGCCAATGCCGAAGTACCAAAGACTGCCTGGCTGGACTGAACTGCTGCAAGGCCTTGATGTTGAGCCCACCAGAAGCCATCAGACTAGACAAATCGGCCACAGCCAACTCGTTCAAAATTTCTTGTGCTTCTGCTGCGTGCGAAGCACTCCTTGAAAAGGTGTCTCTGAATTGAGGAAAAGCTCGCTCCAAAGCAGGCAACAATTGGGCACGAATGCGGTTGCGGGTGAATTGCTCGTCTTGGTTGGTGGGGTCTTCTACCCAAGTCACTTCAGCATGCGTGAGGTATTCACGCAACTTTGAGCCAGGCACACTTAACAAAGGCCGATGCCATTGCAAACCATCTCGCATCCATTTAGGAGGCATGCTGGCCAAGCCCGGCAATCCAGCACCACGGGACAGCGCCAGCAACAATGTTTCTACTTGATCATCGGCATGCTGTGCCACTGCGATGTCTTTCACCCCCTGCAATGAAGGATGCGCGTGAACAGCTTCACTAAGAGCCGCATAGCGCGCCTTTCTTGCAGCGTCTTCTGGACTCTGACCTGCTTCGTTTTTGGCATTGACTTTGCAAAGCACCAAGGGAACTTTCAGTTGTTCACACAAAGCTTGGCAGTGGCTTGCAAAGCCATCGGCCGCCGCTTGCAAACCATGGTGAATGTGAATGGCCCTTACCTGCCCTGGCCACTGCCTGACACACGCCACCAGCAAAGCAGTGGAATCTGCACCACCGCTGAAAGCGATGGCCAAAGGGAGCGTAGGCTGAAAACTGGGCGCAAGCAAGCCCACACCTGAATTCGCAGTATTATTTGCCGACTTTGGTGTCTGTGAATCGGCCATAGCTTTGCAAACGCTCGTAGCGACGGTCGACCAATTCTTTGGGTTTCAAATCGGTGACCTGACGCCACGCGTCTCCCAAAGCACGCTTCAAAAATGCAGCCATTTGAGCAGGGTCGCGATGCGCACCCCCGACCGGCTCGTTCACAATTTTGTCGACCAAATTCAAAGCTTTTAAACGGTGGGCGGTAATGCCAAGCGCCTCAGCCGCTTCTTCTGCTTTGTCAGAGGTTTTCCACAAAATGGAGGCGCAACCTTCTGGGCTGATGACAGAATAAACAGAGTACTGAAGCATCAGCACTGAATCGGCAACAGAGATGGCCAATGCGCCGCCGGAGCCACCTTCACCGATGATGGTGGTGATGATGGGCACTTCCAGTTGCGCCATTTCAAAAATGTTGCGACCGATGGCCTCTGACTGGCTGCGCTCTTCGGCATCAATACCTGGGTATGCGCCAGGCGTGTCAACAAATGTGAATACGGGCAGTTTGAATTTTTCTGCGGTCTTCATAAGACGCAAAGCTTTGCGATAGCCTTCTGGCTTGCTCATGCCAAAGTTGCGCTGCGTGCGCTCTTTGGTGTCTCGGCCCTTTTGATGACCGAGCACCATACAGGGCGAACCATTGAAGCGGGCCAAACCACCCACAATGGACAAGTCGTCGGCAAAGTGTCGGTCGCCATGCATTTCCACAAAGTCCGTGAAAATTTCGCGGATGTAATCCAGTGTGTAAGGACGCTCGGGATGGCGGGCAATTTTGGTAATTTGCCAGGCCGTCAAGTCTGAGTAAATGTCTTTGGTCAGCTGCTGGCTCTTTTTACTGAGCTGATCAATTTCTTCGGAAATATCAACAGCTGATTCGCTTTGCACATAGCGAAGTTCTTCAATTTTGCCTTCAAGTTCAGCCACTGGCTGCTCAAAGTCTAGGAATGTGCGCTTGGCCAAAATGGGCCTCCTTTATCTAGCTCAATACTCAACCGGTACGGGGTCGAGAGACCGCCAAATATACCAAGTTGCAACCGTGCTGTAGGGTTGCCACGCTTGAGCGACCTCGCGAGCATCGCTGCGGCTCACGGGTTCGCCTGAAAAATAGTTCTTGCTGATGCCATTGATCAGGCCCACATCATCTAAGGGCAAGACGTTGGGACGCATGAGGTGAAAGATCAAAAACATCTCAGCCGTCCAACGGCCTATGCCCCGAATGGCCACCAATTCATCAATGATGGCATCATCTTCCATGTGTTGCCATTCCTTGACGCTGACATTTTTGCCATGAAAATTAAGCGCTAAGTCAACCAGGTATTCAACTTTGCGCGCTGACAAACCGGCCGCGCGCATGTCATCTACTTTCAATTTCAATACGCCAGCGGGTGTGATTTTTTTATTCAAGGCAGAAAATTTATTCCAAACCGACTGAGCGGCTTTGACTGAAATTTGCTGTCCCACAATGCTGCGCGCCAAAGTGACAAAAGCATCTCCGCGCGACACCAAACAGGCATCGCCAAATTGAGGGATCAGGCGCTTCATGACCCTGTCTTTTTTTGAAAGATGCGCGCAAGCAGCAGCCCAATACTCTGGTGTGATGACAATGTCAGAATGACTCATTGAGAAGCCTCCCAGGTGGTGCCAGCAGCTGAATCTTTGAGCTCAATGCCCTGCTCTAGTAAGTGCTTGCGAATGCGATCAGCTTCTGCAAAATTCTTGGCTGCCTTGGCGTCTGCGCGCGCTTGAATGTAAGCCTGAACAGCGGCTTCGTCCAAACCAGCACCAGCCTGTAAGTAGGCAACCGGATCGTTTTGCAAAATTCCCAAAATACTGCCAAGCGCTTTCAATAAGCCGGCTTGATCGGCTGACTTGCTGCGGTTGACTTCTCCCGCCAAATCAAACATAACTGCAACAGCTTCAGGGGTACCGAAGTCTTCGTCCATGGCGGCTTTGAATCGCGCGGCATAGGGGTTGGCCCAATCAATTTGGACATTGGAAGGCACGACCGCTTGCAAGGCTGTGTAGAGGCGCTTCAGGCCACTGCGCGCATCGTTCAAATTTTGATCCGAGTAGTTTAAAGAAGTTCTGTAATGGCTTCTGACCAAATAGAAGCGCACGGTTTCGGCATCGAATGACTTTAGAACATCGCGAATTGTGAAAAAATTGCCCAAACTTTTGGACATTTTTTCATTGTCAATGTTGATGAAACCGTTGTGCATCCAATACTGAGCAAATTGCTGTCCGGTTGCGCCTTCACTTTGGGCAATTTCGTTTTCATGGTGCGGAAACTGCAAGTCAGCGCCGCCTGCGTGAATGTCAAAACTGTTGCCCAACATTTGGCAAGCCATGGCCGAGCATTCAATGTGCCAGCCTGGGCGGCCAGGGCCAAATTTGCTGTCCCATTTGACGTCGGCGGGTTCTGAGGTTTTGGCCCCCTTCCACAACACAAAATCTAGTGGGTCTTCCTTGCCATCTAAAACTGCTACGCGTTCACCTGCGTGCAACTCGTCTAGTGACTTACCAGACAACTTGCCATAACCAGGAAACTTGCGCACCGCATAATTCACATCGCCTTGGGGGGTTCGGTAAGCTAAGCCCTTTTCTTCAAGGACGCCAATCATGTGAAGCATTTGCGGCACAAACTCTGTTGCACGAGGTTCGGCTGTAGGGCGGGCTATGCCCAGTGCATCAAAGTCTTCGTGCATGGCGTCAACCATGCGATTTGTGAGGGCTCGGATAGATTCGCCGTTTTCAACGGCACGCTTGATAATTTTGTCGTCAATGTCGGTGATGTTTCGAATGTGAGTGACTTTGTAGCCACTGACCTTGAGCCACCGTTGAACCACATCAAAGGCCACATTGGACCTTGCATGGCCCACATGGCAAAAGTCAAATACCGTCATGCCGCAGACGTACATGCGAACGTGACCCGCTTCTAAGGGAGTAAATTTCTCAACCGCTCGGGACAGCGTGTTGTAAATGCGCAAGCTCATGAAAGACTGTATTTTTCTTGTAAAGGTGCAAAAAGGGGCCGCAGCCCCCTAGTTGTTGAAATGGCAGACCAGAACACAGGCCTCCGTTACAATTTGCGTCAGTATAAGGCCCAAATAAGTCGCTGACAAAGTCAAAATTTTGAACCAGACTCGCCCCTATTGAGCCACTTAGCCTGTATTTCACATTTCAAAATCCATCCATATGTCTTCCCATTGGGTTCTATCGCGTGTTTTCCCCATCCTGCTCTGTTTTGGCAGCAGCCTGACATGGGCCAATGGCAGCGAAGAAATTGAAGAACTCATTCGAAACAAACAATGGCCACAAGCGCAGCAAAAGCTTCAATTGGCCATCAAGCAAACTCCCCCAACGGCAAGCACACCCCTCTCGCCACAGTTTCGCTTCATGAACAGTCAAATTTTGGCGGGTCAAGGAGAGGTTGCCAAAGCTCTAAAAGAACTTCAAGCCCTCATTCAAGAATTTCCTGAACTCCCAGAACCCTATAACAACTTAGGCGTGCTGTTAGCAGCTCAGGGAAAATACGATGAGGCCTTGTCGGCACTCACGTCGGCCATCCAAGCGCGGCCCCATTACAAAATTGCACTTCAAAATTTAGGCGACTTGTATACCGCCATGGCCCAACGAGCCTACACCCAAGCCAAAAACGCGAAAGAAGGCCCTAACCTGCTGCCCTTGCCAGCGCCCGCGGCGGTCACCACCAACACAACCAACACACAAACCTTGCGTTAACTGCCATGACTCCAAACCTTTTTCGCCGAAACTCAGTAGCCCTTTTCAGTGCATTGGCGCTGACTTTGGGCATGGCTCTGACCCCTTTGCAGAGCCAGGCTCAAGAAGCACCCAAAGTCAAAATTACCACCAACATGGGCGACATCATGGTGGAGCTCTATCCTGACAAGGCTCCCAAAACAGTGGCCAACTTTCTTCAGTACGTCAAAGACAAACATTACAACGGCACCATTTTTCACAGGGTCATCGCCAATTTCATGGTTCAGGGTGGCGGCTATGATGCCCAATACAAAGAACGTCCAACCAGAGCACCCGTTCAGCACGAGGGCCGCCAGGCTATGGTCGCTGGCTTGAAAAATCAGCCCGGTTTTTTGGCCATGGCCAGAACCAACGACCCACAATCAGCCACAGCGCAGTTTTTCATTAACACCGCTGAAAACGCTTTTCTAGACCCCACCCCCATCCCCGATGGCGATCCCATCAAACGCTTTGAATACAGAGGGCAGGTCTACGAAAACGTGCCGCGCGAGAACTTGCTCAATGCCCTACAACTTTTCGGTTATACGGTTTTTGGCAAAGTCACCTCCGGCATGGATGTCGTGGATAAAATAAGAGTTACGCCAACAGGCATGGGCGGCCCCTTTAGAACCGATGTTCCAAAAACGCCTGTTGTCATTCTTTCAATCACTTTGGTGCAATAACCATGAGCAATCCTCAAGTCGAACTCCACATCGCCGGCAAAGGCGTCATCCTCATTGAACTCGACGCCGAAAAAGCGCCCTTGAGCGTTGAAAACTTCCTGCACTACGTGAACAAGGGTCACTATGACAACACCATTTTTCACCGTGTGATTCCTGGCTTCATGATTCAAGGTGGCGGCTTTGAACCCAACATGGAACAAAAGCAATCCGATGCGGCCATTCAGAATGAAGGCAACAACGGTTTGAAAAACACAAAGTACAGCTTGGCCATGGCACGCACTCAAGCGCCCCACTCTGCCACTGCACAGTTCTTCATCAACACCGCCGACAACGAATTCTTGAACCACACAGCACCTTCACTGCAAGGCTGGGGCTATGCTGTGTTTGCTCATGTGGTGTCGGGCAACGACATTGTGGATGACATTGAAGGCGTTAAAACGGGCCGCAATGGCTTCCATGACGACGTACCCAAAGAACCCGTCATCATTGAAAAGGCTGTTGCGCTTTAATTTTCGCAATCATCCTTTTCCATGACTGCAAGCGTGTTGCCGCTTCAGGTGTTTGAAGCATCTGAAGCTTGGCGCACGGTTGATTTCATTTCTGACTTGCATTTGCAAGAAAAAGACACGGCCACATTTGATGTGTGGCAAGCCTATATGCAAAATACGACCGCGGATGCGGTCTTTATTTTGGGCGATCTGTTCGAGGTTTGGGTTGGTGACGACGCCGTCGAAAATCACTCATTTCTTAAAAGATGCGCCACTGTTTTAAAAGCCTGTGCAACAAAAAGACAGGTGGCCTTCATGCGAGGCAACCGCGATTTCTTGGTCGGCAGTGCGTTCCTCAATGCATGCAATGTGATTGATCTGCAAGACCCCACTGTGCTTCACTTTGCATCTCAAAAATGGCTGCTCTCGCATGGTGATGCGGGTTGTTTAGGTGACACAGACTACCAAGCCTTTCGGCAGATGGTCAGAAAACCAAGTTGGATAAATGACTTCTTGGTCAAGCCACTCACTGAGAGAGAGCACATTGCCAGGCAACTTCGAGCACAAAGCGAAATACTCAAAAAGGATTCACGTGCGGTCTATGCCGATGTGGCAGATGAATGGTCGTCTCAGTTGCTTCAACAAGCCGGCGCCACTTGCCTTGTTCATGGTCACACTCATCGGCCTGCTCTTCACAGCCTCGGGCAAGATCCGCCTAAGCAACGCTACGTTTTAAGTGACTGGGATATTTCGGCAGCAAGGCCACGTGCCGAAGTACTGCGCTGGCATTTCGAGGGGCAAGTTGAACGGATCAACTTGATAAGCTGAGCTCGAGCATTGGCTTTTCAGCCTTTGCTTAAGCCCTTACTTCATTCAGCTGCGCAGCAAATTCTTCAAAGCATTTTGCAAACGCCGCGCCACTTTAGGGTCGTGCGTTGAAGACAAAACTGCTGTGACATCCAAGGCCCAAGTTTGCTCAGGGCCAGGTTGGTTTTTGCGAGTGAGCAATTGAAGTTGCAATGCGCGCCGCTCGTTCAAATTCTCTGCAGGCGTTGGCACTTCTGCAGCCATCTCTAGACGCAAAATGGCTTCGCCAGCAGTTGCTGCAGGTGCCTGACCGACGGCTTGTGACCATGCAGCCCTAGCAGCAGCGTTCACATTGCGACCTAAATCTTGCGCCGTGGGCACCAAGTCGGCTTGACGCGTTTCCCATGCAGCAAGCAAGTGCGTTAAGGATTCGCCGTGGGCCTGTGCAGCCAGCTTACGCAAGGCCATTTCGGCGTGCTCCATGGCATCGCGTTGGGCTCTGAACGCCGCATCACCAAGGCGAGGGCCACGCTCTTCACGCTCAGGGCGATCACCTCGATCTCCACGGTCAAAACGACCCCCACTCTTATCGCCAAAACCACCTTTGTCAGAACGCGGTGCGCCTTTGCCATCTCTGCGATCACCAGGCCCACCGCGACCTGCGGGAACGGGAACTGATTTCTTTTGGCCTGGTCGGTCATCGCCGCGCATGGCCACCAAGGGGCGCGCGGGTTTCGGTGCTTCAACAAGCTTGACGGGCTCTGCAGTTTCAGCTGAGGGAAAATCAGTTTCAGCTGCGTTGGATTCTGCTTCGTTTGTTTCTGCCAAAGCCGTTTCACCTGCAGCAGACTCTGAGGTAGCTTGTGCCGCATCTGGCGCGCTAATTTCCACAGCCTTTGGCGCAACTATGACTTCGGCATTGGCCTTGGCTTGCCCTTTTAAAGCGGCGTCCAACGCAGCCATCGCCGCCTTGATTTTTTGAACATCACCAGACGCGTTAGCAGCTTTTAAGTCATTGGATGCATCGAGCACCATGCGGTCGTGGGCCGACATGGGGGCATTTGAAACGTGCTCGCGCGAGTTGGTCTTGCGACTAAAAGCTTCATCAATGGGTTTGCGAAAAGCCTCCCACATTTTTTGTTCAATGCGGCGATCCATGGGAACGCTTTGAGCTTCTGTTTGCCAATTTTGCTGCAAGGCCTTGACCGCATCTACTCTTAAGAGAGGCGCTGCGCCAAGCTGCTCGGCTTCTGCAATCAAAGCTTGACGCCTTGCGGTACTGGCTTTCTGAGCGGCTTCCAAAGGTGCCGCGGCATTGTGCAGGGCCTGCTTCCAAAGGGGCTGTAGTTCTGCAAAAGCTTTCTCACTCAAATGGCCCGCCGAGCGCCAGCGATCGCCAAACTGATGCAAAGACCGCAAGTGCGCGCGCCAATCTGCATTTTGTGCATTGGCCTCACCCCAAGCCTTGACCTCTTCAATCAATGCCAAGCGTTGAGCGCGGTGTTCACTGGCTTCGTGTTTGATTTTGTCCAACCAAGTTTGAACCACTTTGTAGGCGTTGTTGCATGCAGCATCGAAACGCTTCCACAAAGCATGGTTTGGCAAGCCACCTTGATCGGCTTTTTTCCATTCTTCACGCAACTGACGCAAAGCGTCTTGCATTTTTCGACCGCCAACGGTGGGTTCAAGGTGAAACTCTTCCTTGGCAGGGGCGGGGGTTGCAGCAGTCGTTTCTGCCACCTGAGTTGCTGAATCATTGGCAACACTCTCATTGCCAACACCCTCATGGCCAACTTCAGATTCGACCAGCTTGTCGCCATCCTCTTTTGAAACTTCCAGTGCTTTTGCAGCGACCTCTGTGACGGCTTGGGTTTTAACGGGCACTTTTTTGAACAGGCCTTCCGCCTTCAAAACCAATGCCAAACGCAATTGATCCGCAACATGTCTTTGCCAACCTTCTGCATCACCTGCGGCAATTAATGCTTCATGAACTTTCAAGTCCATGTTGGTGTCCATATTTCGCCCATGGTCCTTGAGCGCTTGCTTGAGGACCAACAAGTTGGCTTCACTGTTCTCAGCCGCCAAGACCGTCATGGCCCCTGTGACTGCTTGATTGGCGGCTTCGCGCAAAGCCAACCTCTGAGCAGGATCCATTTTGGTATTGCTGACTTTGGGCGTTTTAGCTGGCTTGCCCTCCGCCTCAGCCGTTGATTCTTCAACGCTAGCTTGCACCGCATTTGAAACGGCTAAATGTTCGGAATTGGTGGCTTCTTTGACTGCATGAACGTTGGCATGCCCACCAAGACTTGCTTGCCCTCCTCTTGCCAAGCGAATTTCTTCGGCCCAAACTGGCACGGGTGGCAACGCTTCGTTGGCGTCATCTCTAGCCGCTTTAGCCTGAAACAACGCAGCCTCAAAGGCTTCCCAAACACTGCTTAACTGGTGACGGGAGGCATCGAGCTGGGGTGGGAATTTCAAATCAACGCTTTGCCAAGAATGATCTTCTGTGATGGCATGTGCTTGTTGGTGCCAGTGGGCTACATCGGACTGCAAGAGTTCATTGGCAGCGCCTGCTTCTTTCAAACTTTTGGTAGAAAGAACCTCAATGCGCTGCGCCAAAAGCACGGCTGTTTCGCGCTGCACCATGACTTGATGCTGCAAATCTTCAACCGCTTTGATTTTCTCATTCAGCTGAAGCTTGAGGCTGGCCAGCGGTTCGCGAGACAGTGGCGCACCTGCTTTGGCAGCATCTCTTTGCCAAGCCATGGCATCGGCAATGTTCAAACGCGAAGAAGTTAGCATGGCATTGGCGCGTTCGGCCCATTCGGCCGCCAAGACATCTTGGCCATGCAAGCGCTTCAACTCATCTAGCTTTTCGCGAAGCACTTTGGCAGCGCCTTTGTCACGCGTGGAAACCTCTTTGTACACGTTTTGCAAAACTTCGTGAGATGGCTCTGTGACGAGCCAATCACGCAACTTGGCTGCGCGCTCACCGGATGTTTGTGCGGTAAAGGCACCCCCAGTTAAGTTGTCTAGGGCTTGCAAGTCTGGGGTCTTAGGAGAAGAAGAAGTCACAGTCACAACACAAAAAGATAAAGAAGCTATTTTCACCGAGGAAGGCAGGCCTCGATATGCAGAAAGCATCTATTTTCGATTTTTTTTATAATTAGTGGTTCCCTTCATTCAAATCAACTTGTGACTCAACCCGCTTTTCAGGAATTAGCCGCGCAATGGTCTCTTCGCTTTTGGCGCGGACTGTTGACCTTTGGGGGCGATATTGGGCGCGGCTTTGTGAACATTTCCCACCACAGTTTTGCAATGTTGGGCCTGCTTGCATTGATCCTCAGCATGCTGGCTTTGGCACGGCCTGAAGTGCGCACCCTGACTGTCCAAAGCGTGCAGGGCTGGCTGTTTACCCGACTGCAGATTTCAGAAGCTGAAGATGAACAGCATCAAGTATTGCTTAGAAGCTTTGCAGCGCCCGCAACTGACCTGACACCGCTCCAATTGACTTTGGTTCAAGCCGTGAGAAGCAAATACAAAATTGCGCCAGAACCCTTGAATGCCTTGATTTTGGAGGTATTTGACTTGGCAGATCGGTCAGCACTTGACGCCACCCTCATTCTCGCGGTCATCGGGGTTGAGTCCAACTACAACCCCTTTGCCAACAGCCCGAGGGGCGCAAAAGGCCTGATGCAGGTGATACCCGAGGTCCATTCTGAACAATTCACCCCCTACGGCGGGGCCATGGCTATTTTTGATCCCAAAACAAACCTCCGCATTGGCGTCAAAATCCTCAAAGAATGCATCAATTTGACTGGCAGTTTGGAGGAAGGTCTTCGACTCTACAAGGCCGGTGAAGAGTCTATTTCTCAAGAAACTGAGTACATCTCTAGGGTGATCGGTGAACAAGAACGACTCAATCAAGCCATCCTCAAAAATTCAAACGATGACGTTGCCAAGGCTAGCCCCAGCTCGAACCTCAGCCCCAAAAAGTGATCCGGAGAAGCTTGCCCTCAAAAATTAGGCTGCCAAATTTAAGCTTTTCAGATGCATCTAAGCACCACCTCGGCTACACTCGGAGTGTGCGCAACTGGCGATAGGATTCTGGCCCCTGCTAACACTTGCTGGCTGGTTTCTGACGTGGAAATTGGAGGACCTAGATCCGCCTACAACCACTGGGGAGCGTGCACCTTGTCCAAGTCGTTTAGAGGCACAAGGTTTCAGCCGTTCGCCTGGGCAGCCCTTGCCATTTTGAAGTTTTTAACGCTTCACTTGAGCAAGGAACCATCCTTTGAAGGCCTGCCGTGTATTCAAGAAATATTCTGATTGAACAAACCGATCCCGAGATTTTTGCAGCCATTCAGGCCGAAAACGCTCGACAAGAGCATCACATTGAGTTGATTGCCAGCGAAAACTACGCATCACCTGCCGTCATGGCGGCTCAAGGCTCACAACTCACCAACAAGTACGCCGAAGGCTACCCTGGCAAACGCTACTACGGTGGTTGCGAATTTGTTGACATTGCAGAGCAATTGGCCATTGACCGCGTCAAACAAATCTTTGGCGCTGACGCTGCCAATGTGCAACCGCACTGCGGCGCATCGGCCAATGAGGCTGTGTTTTTGGCTTTCTTAAAACCCGGCGACACCATCATGGGCATGAGCTTGGCTGAAGGCGGCCACCTCACACACGGTATGCCCTTGAACATCAGTGGAAAATGGTTCAACGTGGTCAGCTATGGCCTCGATGCCAACGAAGTCATTGACTACGATGCCATGGAGAAAAAGGCGCACGAATCAAAACCCAAGCTCATCATTGCTGGCGCATCGGCCTACAGTTTGCACATTGACTTTGCACGCTTTGCCAAAGTTGCTAAAGATGTTGGCGCCATTTTTCTGGTTGATATGGCGCACTATGCAGGCCTCATTGCAGCAGGTGTTTATCCCAACCCCGTACCTTACGCCGACGTCGTGACATCCACCACGCACAAGAGCTTGCGCGGACCTCGCGGTGGCATCATCTTGATGAAAGCCGAGCACGAAAAAGCCATCAACAGCGCTATCTTCCCTGGCCTGCAAGGCGGCCCGCTCATGCACGTCATTGCGGCCAAAGCCGTAGCCTTCAAAGAAGCCATGGCACCGGGTTTCAAGGCCTACCAACAACAAGTCATCAAGAACGCCCAAATCGTGGCTGAGACCCTCACCCAACGCGGCCTGCGCATTGTGAGTGGTGGCACCCAAAGTCACGTCATGTTGGTTGATTTGCGCCCTAAGGGCATTACTGGCAAAGAAGCTGAAGCAGTCTTGGGCCAGGCGCACATGACCATCAACAAAAACGCCATCCCCAATGACCCCGAAAAACCCATGGTCACCAGCGGCGTGCGCATTGGCACACCCGCCATGACCACCCGCGGCTTCAAAGACGAAGAGGCGCGCATCACAGCCAACCTCATTGCCGATGTGCTCGACAACCCACGCGATCCTGCCAACATTGAAACTGTGCGCACCAAGGTCAATGCCTTGACCGCGCGTTTCCCTGTTTACAAATGAAGTGTCCCTTCTGCAGCCACAACGACACCCAAGTAGTAGAAACACGTCTGGCAGAAGACGGCGATCTCATTCGCCGTCGCCGTCAATGTGCAGCGTGTGAAAAACGTTTCACCACCTACGAGCGGCCAGAGGTTAATTTTCCGGCCATCGTGAAAAAAGATGGCAGACGCATTGAATACGAACGGGTGAAGTTGCGCGCCAGCATGAACCTGGCGTTGCGCAAACGACCCGTCAGCATTGAACAAGTAGATTCAGCCATTGAGCGCATTGAAGAAAAGTTATTGAACTTGGCACAACGCGAAGTAGCCTCCAACAAAATTGGCGAGTTGGTTATGCGCGAATTGAAGAAACTCGACAAAGTGGCCTATGTTCGCTTTGCCAGTGTGTACCGCAGCTTTGAAGACATAGACGACTTCAAGTTGCTGGTGGACGAAGTGAGTAAATAGTTTTAAGGGCAGATGGCAATCTGCCCTTTGTCTAAGCGGGCACGACCCACCGCATTCACCACCAACAACCACCCCTCCTTGGCATTCGCACCGCTCTCACAAAAGGTGATGGTACCCGCTTGAAAAGCACCATTCAACAACAAGCTGCGACCACTTGCGCCAAAAGATACATAGCTACCAACAGTGGTATTGCCTGTGGCAGAAACTTGGGAGTTGATGCGCGATCTTTGCCGTAACAGGGGCTCTCCTTCGTCCCATAGACCATTGCTGTTGGCGTCTTCAAACACCAACCACCCCTGATGCCAGGCAACTGAGCTGCCACTGGACGCACAGGCGGTTGGCAATGCAGGCTGCAAGCTTGAATCGAGTGCAGCCGCACACAGCGTGACGCGTCGCTCTAGACGCAAGGCTTCAGCTCTGGCGCTAAGCACATCGCTTAGCAAGGCTTCGGAAGCTGCCCGAATATGAACCCTGATTTGTAATTCCTTAAAAGAGAGTGCCACTGTGCTGCATAGGACACCCACGATAAAAAGCATGAACAGCATTTCGATCAAACTGTAGCCATCAACTTTCAAAGTGAACTTCATGGTCAGAGCTTCCATGCATGGCGCAATGAAGCACTTGCATTCAGTGCCAATTCGCGAGCACTGCAAGTCAATGCCAACGGCGTTGCTTGCTCGCAGCGCATGCTCTGTTCATGAGCCCTCTATCGTCACCTCAAATAAAGCGCTGCCTTGCCCCAGGTTTTACACTCATTGAGTCACTTGTTTGCATGGCGATCATTGGCGCACTGATGGGCATTGCCTTGCCTAGGCTTGAACTGCATTGGCAAAAAATAAGGCGTCAAGATGCTCAAAATTCACTGATGCAATTACATCTTCGGCAATTGCAATGGCGAGGCTTACACCCCCAATATGCAAACACTTTGAGCGAGCTCAACTGGGCAGGAACGCACTCCATTTCAAAGCACTACTTATTGAATCTCCAAAGTAGCAACGCGCAAGGCTACATCCTTCACGCCACGCCAGTTGGCATGCAAAGTCGAGATACAACTTGTAGCAGCATGAGTCTGCGCATTTCAGAAAATGCCAGGGTGCTCGCAACAAGCAATGACTCGCTGTTGAACGATGCCGAGGCTTGCTGGAAATGGTAAATCTTTTGGTGGGCATGGCCATGGGTTTAAGTGTGCTGAGTGCCGCAGTTTTTTGGGTTCATTTTCAATGGACCCAAGATCGGAAAATTTTAGAAAGAAGCCATGTGCAACAAGAAACACGGGCCTTGATGGACACTTTGGTGCACGACATACGGCGGGCTAATTTTTTCAGTTTGGCCATCACACCCAACTCCCCCCATGACCCTGTTTGTCCCATTGCATTTTGCGGCGCGTCAGAAGATTTCTATCTCACGAACCAACAAATTTTGTTCAGCATTGATCGCAATGAAAATGGGCTGAAAGAAAACAACGAGTGCAGCGGTTTTCGTTTGAATGGCCATCAAATTCAAACCAAAACTTCCTGCCAACCTGTAGTTTGGACATCCCTGACACAGCCCAAACATTTAGAAATACTGGCGTTTGGGTTGCGTTTGCAATGCAATCAGTTTTCTCCCATCCTAGGTGAATTGTTGCTGATTGAAATTCGCAGTCAAATTTCTACTGAAAAGATACCTCTGACTTGGCGGCGTGGGGTCAGGCTGCGCAATTCGGGCACTCACTTGCGCAATGCCGCATCCAATTGCACAGACACGGCCACATGAATCAACACAGCGGCATGGCCAACCTTTGGAGCGCAATCTGTTTGATCTTCATCACCAGCTTGCTGGGCTGGATCACACTTCGCTCAGTCATGTCAGAAACTCAAAGAAGTCAGCAGCAACTGTTTGCGGCCCAAGCCTTGGCCAGCAGTGAGTCTCTTTTAGAGACCGCCATCGCGCAAATTGACAGCGTTTATTCAGGTCAGGACATTGACATTGACGCTGCATTTTGGCGCAACGCAAGCCACAGCCAATGTCCTACCACCTTGGCATCTCCTCAATGGCAATGTTTAAAGTGGACAGCATCAGCAGTTGGCACATTTGATCCACGCATTTCTGCATTGGCCTGGCCAGAATCAATCGACGCCACAAAGTCTTATGTGCTTTTTGTGCGCGATGTCCGAATGGCACCGCACAAAATCAAAATAACGGCCCACATTAGCTTGGATTTTGAGCAACCTGGCGAGGGCAGCCGGGCCACGGTTCAGCAAAGCCTGTACATCCCCATCAGCGCACCCTGGACGCCCCCCGATTTAGAACCTGCGCCTCAGCCAGCGCCCGCTGAATGCACACCCATCGAATGGCGCAAACAGTTTGGCAACATCACGCCCGCTCAGCTCAAAGCCATTTCGGCAGCCCAATTGCAAAACGGCCTAAGCTCACTTTCACAACCCAGCCGAACCGTGTATTGGATTGACAGCCCACTCACATGGACCCAAAGTTTGGGCACCCACAGTGCACCTGTTGTTCTGATTTTTTCAGACATTGCTTGCGCCCTTCAATGCCCGCAAATAGCAAGCCAAGCCGCCATCACTGGCATGGTTTATTTTCAAAGTACCAACGCATGCCAAAACCCTGTAGCGCTTCAAACCCTGAACCCAGAGGCCTACCACTTTGACTGGCCTGTTGGCATCGACGCATCAAGGGTGCAGCGAGTTTCTGGCTCTTGGAAAAACGCAGGGTTTTAGGGATGTCATTCCATCATTTAAAGACGCGCTCTCAATTTGGCTTCACAGTTCTAGAGGCCTTATTTGCCAGTGCCGTTTTAGCGCTAGGTCTCTTTGGGTCTTTCCAACTCAGCTTGGCCAGCATGTCGGCCAATCAATCTCAAAGAAATTTGGACCTTGCCAGTGGCTTGGCTCAAGACCTTGCCGAATGCTGGCAAGTGCCAAGCGCATTTTGCACAGCGCAATTTCAGAACTTGCAAAACACTGGCGCACTGAGCACTGAAGCCGGCATTCAATTTGAAAGAAGCTGGAACACCACGGCCATTTCCACCCAAGGCTCAGATCCCAATCTGCTTCAAATTTTAAACATTTCAGTAAATTGGCCAAGCCCAGACAAGCCCAATGGCAACACCGAATTGAGATGGCAAATCAGACGCGCCAGCACCCCTCATTGGGTTGGCCTTTAACATGTCGTATCCTTGGCATCCTCCGATCTCAATCATTGCACCCCATGACAGCCAGCCCCTTTATGCTGAAAGCGCTGAACATCGCCTCACTGGCCATGCGCATCACATCACCCAATCCAAGGGTGGGCTGCGTCATTGTGAACAGCCAAGGAAAAATTCTGGGTCAAGGGCATACGCAGAAAGCGGGCGGCTTGCATGCCGAAATGGTGGCCTTACAAGATGCTGCCAACCAAGGCAACAGCGTCGAAGGCGCTACTGCCTACGTCACGCTGGAACCCTGCGCACACCATGGCCGAACAGGCCCCTGTTGCGACGCATTGATCGAGGCCAAAATTGGCAAAGTGGTGGCAGCCCTGTCTGACCCTAACCCCTTGGTGGCGGGCCAAGGCCTTGATCGCTTGAAAGCTGCGGGCATTGTGGTTGAAGTCGGCGATGGTGCGCATTTGGCTGAACAACAAAATCCTGGTTTTTTGAGTCGCATGAGACGCCACAAACCTTGGGTGCGCCTCAAAATGGCAGCTTCTCTGGATGGCCAAACCGCCCTTCAAAATGGCCAAAGCCAATGGATCACGGGCCAAGAAGCTCGGGCTGATGGTCATGCCTGGCGCGCCCGTGCCTGCGCCATCCTCACAGGCATCGGCACTGTTCTAGAAGACGATCCCCTTTTAGATCTTCGGCTTTGCGCCAACTTAGGTGCTGCGCCTCGCATGCCGCATTTGGTCATTGTGGACAGCAATCTGGAGACACCCCCGTCGGCTAAGTTGTTTCAACACAGCCAGCCAGGCGCACTCACGCCCAGACAAGTTTGGATTTACGCGGCCAAAGACCATCCCGAAAAAAGATCCGCCTTAGAAGCGCTAGGTACCCACATTACCGTGCTGCCCAATGAACATGGCAAAGTCGATCTGTCAGCCCTCATGACCGATTTGGCTAAACGCGAAGTGAACGAATTGCATGTAGAAGCCGGCCACAAACTCAATGGCTCGCTCATACGCGAAGCATGCGTTGACGAGTTCTTGGTCTATCTGGCCCCTAAGCTATTGGGCATCGGCCAGGGCATGTCGAATTGGGGCCCTTTGCAAGACTTGTCACAAGGCTTGTCCCTTGAATTCACAGAAACACAATTAATCGGTAAAGATTTGCGGGTTTTAGCCAGGGTCACAGCCTAAACAGGCCCAATCCCTGCGAAAATACCTGCCATGTTTACCGGAATCATCACCGGCGTGGGGCGTATCGCCGCCCTCCACGACCTGGGCAGCTCTTTAAGCCATGGCAAGCGACTCATTATCGAGGTACCCGCTGGGTACCTGGACGATGTAGGCTTGGGTGACAGCATTGCCATCAACGGCGCCTGCATGACCGTCACTTCATTTGACACGGCTGCCAAGCAATTCAGCATTGATATTTCAGCCGAGTCCCTCGACAAAACTTGTGGCCTCGACATGCTTGGCAAAGTCAACTTAGAAAAAGCCTTGCGCGCGCACGATCGCTTGGGCGGCCACATTGTGTCAGGGCATGTTGATGGCATTGGGCATGTGACTCACTTTGCGCAGGTTGGCGAAAGCTGGGAACTGCGCATCCAAGCCCCTGTTGGCATGGGCAAATATCTAGCCTACAAAGGCTCGATCACGGTCAATGGCGTTAGCCTCACCGTCAACAAAGTTCTTGATTCAAGTGCTGGGTGCGAGTTCAGCATCAACCTCATCCCCCACACTGTGGACAACACTGCGCTGGTCACTTTGCAAAAAGGCAGCAGCGTGAATTTAGAAATTGATTTGATTGCACGTTATGTCGAGCGCATGCTCAACAACGATGCATCGGCCAACTCTGCGGCAGCAGCTTTTTCTGCAGCTGTGCCCTCTTGAAAGAAGTGACATGACGACGAAATCTGGCCGTCCCCTGACGCCTGTACAAATCTCCCCCGTAGAAGACATCGTCTCAGACTTGCGCGCGGGTCGCATTGTCATCATGGTCGATGACGAAGACCGTGAAAACGAAGGCGATTTGCTAATTGCTTCTGATCACGTCACGGCTGAAGCCATTAACTTCATGGCTCGTTATGGCCGCGGCCTCATTTGCCTAACGCTTACGCGCGAACGTTGCGAGCACTTGAAATTACCCCCCATGGCTGCCAGCAACGGCACGGTTTACAGCACCGCCTTCACTGTTTCAATTGAAGCCGCCGAAGGTGTGACCACCGGCATTTCTGCCGCTGACCGCGCATTGACCGTGAAAGCTGCTGTGGCCATGAATGCCACCGCCAATGACTTGGTTCAACCTGGCCACATCTTCCCCCTACAAGCCGTCGAAGGCGGGGTCTTAATGCGCGCCGGTCATACAGAAGCTGGTTGCGACTTGGGCACCATGGCTGGCTGCAGCCCATCTTCTGTGATTTGCGAAATCATGAAAGACGATGGCACCATGGCACGGCTTCCAGATTTGCAAATTTTTGCAGCAGAGCACAGCCTCAAAATTGGCACCATTGCCGACCTCATTGAATACCGAAGTCGTACCGAGTCTTTGGTAGAAAAAGTCGGCACGCGTGTATTGCAAACTGCACACGGCGAATTCACAGCCCATGCATTCAAAGACAAACCCAGCCAATCCTTGCACTTGGCCTTGGTCAAAGGCAAATGGCATGCGGATGCCGAAGTACCTGTTCGAGTTCATGAGCCTTTGTCCGTATTTGATGTCCTTGAAGTTGGCCGCAGCATGCATTCATGGAGCTTGGAAAACTGCTTGAACTACATTAACAAGCAAGGCCACGGTGTAGCGGTTCTGCTCAATTGCGGCGAAAGTGCAGAGCAATTGCTCGCGCAATTTGAAGGCCGTGCACGCTCAGCCCAAGCACCCAACAAAAGCAAAATGGATTTGCGCACCTACGGTGTGGGCATTCAAATTGTGCGCGAGTGCGGTGTTCAAAAAATGAAACTGATGGGTCAACCCCGTCGCATGCCCAGCATGGCCGGGTATGGCGTTGAAGTTACAGGTTACATCCCTAAGGAATAAATATGCAAGGCGCAGACAAAGGCATTGAACAAGAGTTAGACGGTTTGGGTCTGCACATCGGCATCGTGCAAGCACGCTTCAACGAAGACATCACCAATGCCTTGGCAGTGGCTTGCATTCAAGAATTAGAAGCTCTCGGTGTTCATGACATCGACCATGTGCTGGTACCCGGTGCGTTAGAAGTGCCCATCGCACTTCAAGCCATGGCAGAACGCGGTGAATACGATGCGCTGGTGGCCTTGGGTTGCATCATTCGCGGTGAAACTTATCACTTTGAATTGGTGGCCAATGAATCGGGCGCAGGCGTCAGCCGCATTTCGCTTGATTACAACGTGCCCATTGCCAATGCCATTCTGACCACCGAGAATTTAGAGCAAGCCCTTGCCCGTCAAACTGAAAAAGGCCGTGATGCTGCTCGAGTGGCTGTTGAAATGGCCATGCTCATGGAAGACTTGTCTGCAGGCGTTGACGAATTGGACGATGAGGAATTGGCATGAGCGAGTTGCCTGAAAAAAGCAGCAAGCCGACGACTCGCAAACCAGGTAAATCTGCCAGCAAGTCTGCACGCAGTCGCGCGCGTGAGTTTGCCCTTCAAGCCTTGTACCAAGTCTTGGTTGGAAAAAATGAAGCAGCAGACATCGACTTGTTTACACGCGATTTGTCTGGCTTTCACAAAGCCGACTCAGCCCATTACGATGCGCTTTTGTATGGGTGTTCAGAACAGGCTGCCGACTTAGACAAACTCATTTTGCCTCTGCTCGATCGCAGCATGGCTGAAATTTCTCCCATCGAACGCGCAGTCATGTGGATTGGTGTTTTCGAAATGAAACATTGTCTCGATGTCCCCTGGCGTGTCAGCTTGAATGAGTGCATTGAATTGGCCAAAGAATTTGGTGGCACCGATGGTCACAAATATGTGAATGCCGTTTTGGAAGGCTTGGCGCCTCAGCTGCGATCGCATGAAGTTCAAGCCGACCGCGAGGCAGGCCGCGCACGCGCATGAAAACCGCCTACCAATTTCCAATCAGAATTTACTGGGAAGACACCGATGCCGGTGGCATCGTTTTCTACGCCAACTATTTGAAATTTTTTGAGCGCGCTCGCACAGAGTGGCTGCGTTCCTTGGGCATTGAACAGCATTCTTTGAAAGATGAATGCGGCGGCATGTTTGTCGTGAGCGAAACGCAAGTCAAGTATTTCTCACCTGCTCGCTTGGACGATTTGCTTGAAGTGACGGCTCAAACTTCAGAAGCTGGCCGAGCCAGCTTGGTGTTGACGCAAAAAGCTTGGCTTGCAGCTCAGGGTGAACGAAAATTACTGGCTGAAGGCACGATCCGAATTGGCTGGGTCGACAGCCAAACTCTCAAACCCGGCCGTATACCGGTCAAAATTTTGGAAGCACTTCAATGAACCAAGACATGTCCATCATTCAACTTGTGTTGCATGCCAGCTTTGTGGTGCAACTGGTCATGGTCATTCTGATGGCCATTTCGATTGCCAGTTGGGCCGCCATTGTGGGCAAACTCACCGCCATCAAACGCATTCAAACTTTGAATGAAGAGTTTGAACAGCAGTTTTGGTCGGGCATTAGCTTGAACGATTTGTTTTCTGCCGCAGTTCAAAACTCAAAATTGTCAGGTCCTATGGAGCGCATTTTTGCAAGTGGGATGCGCGAGTATCAAAAATTACGCGAACGCAGAATTTCCGATACGGGCACTCTACTAGATGGTGCTCGTCGCGCTATGCGTGCCAGTTTCCAGCGCGAGATGGATGTGGCCGAGGCGCAGTTGTCTTTCCTAGCTTCTGTGGGCTCAGTATCGCCCTATGTCGGTTTGTTTGGAACCGTGTGGGGCATCATGCATGCCTTCACAGGCTTGGCCAGCATGCAACAAGTGACCTTGGCTACCGTTGCACCGGGTATTGCAGAGGCTTTGGTGGCCACTGCGATTGGCCTGTTTGCAGCCATTCCAGCCGTGGTGGCTTACAACCGTTTTGCACGCGACATTGACCGCGTGGCCATCAAATTGGAAACATTCATCGAAGAGTTTTCCAACATCTTGCAAAGAAGCTTGGGTGGCTCGGCAGGCTCAGGGGGCGTCAACCCTGCCAGCACAGGTTTATCAGCTTCAGGTCACTGATTTTCAGGGAGCACACCCATGCCAGCTGTTTCCTCTCGCGGTCGCGGTCGTCGCACCATCAATGAAATCAACATGGTGCCCTTCATCGATGTGATGTTGGTATTGCTCATCATTTTCATGGTCACTGCGCCCATGATCACACCCAGCGTGATTGATTTGCCCAGTGTCGGCAAAGCCGCCAAACAGCCCGATCAAGTGATTCAAATTGTGGTTCAGAAAGACGGCAGTCTTGAAATGGTGAACGATGCCAAAACCTCAAAAATAAACTTTGACAGCTTGGCCAACTCAGTGCAATTGGCTCAAACAGGTCAGACAAGTTCTGCGGTTGTCATCAGTGCCGATCGAAATGTCAAATATGAAATGGTGGTCAAGGTCATGGACACCTTGCAGCGCGCAGGCATTCAACGGGTTGGTCTCTCCGTGCAGCTTGCTCCTTGATGCGCTGCCCATGCGTCCTTCTTTGAATCACATGGAATTTGCGCCACCACCGACAGGTGGATGGGGTCGTTCTATGTCGTTCGCGTTGTTCATGCATTTGCTTTTATTGGCTGCTCTCACCTGGGGCGTCCAGTGGAAGACTCAGCCCAACACTTCGTCAGCGTCGGCAGAGTTGTGGTCTGCTGTGCCTATGGAGGCTGCACCTGCAGCCAATGAACCTGAGCCGACACCGCCCCAAGCTGTGCCGCCACCAGAACCTGTGAAGGCGGTAGAACCCAAACCAGAGCCCAAGCCTACACCGCCAGCGCCCCCCAAAGTCGATGCCGCGGCCGAGCGAGAAGCTGCCGACATTGCATTGAAAAAAGAAAAAGAAAAGAAACTTCAAGAGAAAAAAGAAGCCGAATTAGAAAAGAAAAAGAAACTTGAGAAAGACAAGCTCGAGAAAGCGAAATTAGACAAGGAAAAACTCAAAGAGAAAGAGAAGGAAAAAGCCAAGGAACTCGAGAAGAAGAAAAAAGAAGAGGCCTTGAAGAAAGAAGTCACTGCAGCCAAAGCGAAAGAAGATGCCAAGAAAGCAGCAGCAGAAGAAAAGCGCACCGAAGCGCTTCGCAATGAAAACTTAAAACGCATGCAAGGCATGGCGGGTGCTTCGGGTGAAGAAAACTCTAAAGGCACCGCATTGAAAGCCTCAGGTCCATCTGCCAGCTACGCCGGCCGAATTATCGCCCGCATCAAACCCAACATCACTTTCACGGAAGATGTGGCTGGCAATCCAAAGGCTGAAGTAGAAGTTCGCACATCGCCAGATGGCACCATCATCAGCCGCAAGCTCTTGTCTAGCAGCGGCAACAAGGCCTGGGACGAGGCCGTACTCAAAGCCATCGACAAAACCGCCACCCTCCCCAGAGACGAAGATGGCCGCGTCCCACCCATTCTAGTAATCAGCTTTCGCCCGAAAGATTAATTTAATTGGGGTCAGATCAACATTAATTTGGTCAATCAGTTGGGGGCAGAGGCTAATGGGGGCTTCCTCATGGTGGGGTACCACAAATCGTCAGCCCCCATTAGCCTCTGCCCCCAACTGATTGGAAATTAATGTTGATCTGACCCCAATTAAACTTCGTAAACGATTTCGGCTTTGCCTTGATCTGCTTGGGCAATCCAGCTTGAGAGGGCTGCATCGCTTGGGAAGAATTTGGCTTGTTCGCCGAGAAGCAGTTCAGCGGCCGCAGCTACCTTGTCGCCCCGGCGCTCTAACTTTAAGCGCACTGGCAATCCTCTTAGCAACTCGCCCTGCTCTGTCATTTCGCGCTGTGGTGGAAAGTCTTTCACCATGCGTGCGACTTCAGGTGCGCGGCCATTCACGGACACACGCAAGAACTTGCCAAAGCGGCAACGAGCGGATGGCAAATCCCAAACTTGTTGAATCGACAGACGATAGCCGCCCGAGAAACGATCAGCTTGCATCTTGGCCATCACAATGACCAACTCATCGTCTTTGAGCAAATGGCGGTTGGCATTGATCATGGCCTCGTCGGCCGTGGCTTCCATGACAGCGCTTTTGTCGTCCAACTTAAAGATGGCCAGCTTGCCACGTTGGCCATTGATGATGCGCAAATCGCTCACAATGCCAGCCAGTAATTGTGGCTCTCGGCTGTCAATCAGGTCGTCAATTTTGCGCTTAGCGAACAATCGAACTTCACGCTCCACCGCATCAAACAAATGGCCTGACAAGTAAAAACCTACGGCCGTTTTTTCATTGGTGAGTTGTTCTTTCACACCCCAAGGAAGCATGTCTACCAACTCAGGTTCTTGCGTGCTAGAGCCATGAGCATCTTCACCCATCATGTCGAACAAGCCGCCTTGATTGGCGTTGGCTACAGTGGCAGTAGAAAAATCAAACGCGCGGTCAATAGAAGCAGCCAATGAAGCACGGTTGCGTTGCAAAGAATCAAAGGCACCAGACCTGACCAATGCCTCCACTGTGCGTTTATTTAAACGACTGCGGTCAACGCGCACGCAAAAATCATACAAACTGGTGAAAGGGCCACCCTCTTCGCGCGCTTTCACGATGGCATCAATGGCTTGTTGGCCTGTGCCCTTGATGGCACCCAAACCATAGCGAATGACTTTGTCGGACACTGGCTCAAAGCGGTGCGTGCCGCGATTGACATCGGGTGGATCAAAGCTGATGCCAAACTTCAAGGCATCTTCAAACAAGACCTTGAGCTTGTCAGTATCGTCCATTTCAATGGTCATGTTGGCGCAGAAAAACTCCGCCGTGAAATGAACCTTGAGCCACCCCGTGTGATACGCCAACAATGAATAAGCCGCTGCGTGTGATTTGTTAAAACCGTAGCCTGCAAACTTTTCCATCAAGTCAAAAACTTCGTCGGCCTTTTCTTCGCTCAAGCCATTGACGCCAGCACCTTTGCGAAAAATTTCGCGATGCTCGGCCATCTCTTCGGCTTTTTTCTTACCCATGGCGCGGCGCAACAAATCGGCTCCACCCAAACTGTAGCCTCCCAGTACCTGCGCGGTTTGCATCACCTGCTCTTGGTAGACCATGATGCCGTAGGTTTCAGACAGCACTTTTTCTACCAAGGGGTGCGGATACTCAACCACTTCACGCCCGTGTTTGCGCGCCACAAAACTGGGAATCAAATCCATGGGGCCCGGACGGTACAGGGCGTTTAAAGCAATCAAGTCTTCCAAGCGGGAAGGCCTCGCATCTTTGAGCATGCCCTGCATGCCGCGACTTTCAAACTGAAACACAGACTCGGTGCGGCCATCGGCAAACAGCTTGTAGGTGGCCGCATCATCAAGCTGGATATTCTCAAATGCAAAATTCTCTTGGCCTTTGTGACGCTTCACAATCATGTCGCGTGCCAACTCCAAAATGGTCAAGGTGGCCAAGCCCAAGAAGTCAAACTTTACCAAGCCAATGGCTTCTACATCGTCTTTGTCGTACTGACTGACTGCCGAAGTGCTACCTGGTTGTTGGTACAAAGGACAAAAGTCTGTAAGCTTGCCAGGCGCAATGAGCACACCGCCAGCGTGCATGCCCACGTTGCGGGTCATGCCTTCGAGTTTTTGAGCCAGCGCCAACAAAGTTTTGACATCGTCTTCTTTGTCTAAACGCTCGGCCAAAATAGGCTCTGCCTTGATAGCGCCATCGATGGTGATGTGTTGGCCTGGCTTGTTGGGAATGAGCTTGCTGATGCCGTCGCAGAACATGTAGCTCATGTCGAGCACACGGCCTACATCTCGAATGGCAGCACGCGCAGCCATGGTGCCAAAGGTGACAATTTGACTGACAGCATCGCGGCCGTATTTGTCTTTGACGTAGTCAATCACGCGGTCGCGATTGGCTTGGCAAAAATCAATGTCAAAGTCGGGCATGGACACCCGCTCAGGGTTTAAGAAACGCTCAAATAGCAAGTTGTATTGGAGCGGATCGAGGTCGGTAATTTTCAAAGAATAGGCCACCAAGGAACCGGCACCGGAACCCCGGCCTGGGCCAACTGGACAGCCATTCTTTTTAGCCCAATTGATGAAGTCACCCACGATCAAGAAATAACCAGGGAAGCCCATGTTCAAGATGGTGTTGATCTCAAATTCCAAGCGCTCGGTATAGCGAGGGCGTTCAATCTCACGCTTGGTGGCGTCGGGGTACAAATGAACCAGACGCTCTTCCAAGCCCTCTACCGACAACAAGCGGAAATAATCCTCGATAGGCATAGGCTTGCCATCGGTGAGGGGTGTCGGGTAATTGGGCAACTGTGGTTTGCCCAAAACCAAAGTCAAGTTACATCGTTTGGCAATTTCAACCGAATTGGACAAGGCACTGGGCACATCGGCAAACAAGGCTTGCATTTCGGCAGCGGACTTGAAATATTGATCCCGCGTGAACTTGCGAACACGGCGCTGATTGCCCAAAATTTCGCCTTCAGAAATACACACCCGCGCTTCGTGCGATTCGTAATCGTCTTCTGTCAAAAACTGAACGGGGTGCGTAGCCACCACAGGCAAGCTCAACCTAGAAGCCAACTTGACGGTTGCCACCACATGGGCATTGTCTTCGGGGCGTCCTGCGCGCTGCAGTTCCAAATAAAAACGATGCGTAAAAATGGACGCCAGTTGCAATGCAATTTCGGCAGCGCGCGAGGTGTCGCCCTGCATCAGAGCCTGACCCACAGGCCCAGCTTGAGCGCCAGACAAAAGAATCAAGCCTTCTGACAATTCTTGCAACCAGGCCAACTTGATCACGGCATTGTTCTTCACCATGTTTTGCGTCCATGCGCGCGCAAGCAATTCCGACAGGTTCAAATAGCCCTGTGAACTTTGAACAAGCACGATGATCTTAGACAAAGCATGCGGATCAACACCCAAGCCTTCGAGAAAAATTTCAGCGCCCAAAATGGGTTGAAGGCCTTTACCGCGCGCTTCTTTGTAGAACTTGATAGCGCCAAATAAATTGCTTAGATCGGTGATGGCCAAAGCTGGCTGCTGGTCGTCTGCCGCAGCCTGCACCACATCGTCAATCCGGCAGGTGGAATCGACGATGGAAAACTCGGAATGGAGGCGCAAATGGACAAACATATACCCATTGTAGAAGCTGCTTTGGATGTTTCTACAATAGAGGGGTGAACAAAATCCTGAATATTTCTAGCTACAAGTTCGTCCCGCTGCCCGACGCGGAAGAACTGCGCATTTTGCTTCTAGAACTTTGCTTGAGCCGTGAGCTAAAGGGCACAATTTTACTTGCATCAGAGGGGATCAATTTATTTTTGGCAGGCCCCGCCGAGGCTGTCAGAGGTTTTGTGTCTGAACTCCACACAGATCCTAGGTTTTCAGACATCAAGCCCAAGGAAAGTTGGTCTGACGAGCCACCGTTTAAAAAAATGCTGGTGAAGGTCAAAGGTGAAATCATTCGGATGAACCACCCGACCATTCGCCCTGCCGAAGGCCGTGCCCCATCGGTCACACCTGCCACGGCCAAACGCTGGTTAGATCAGGGTCATGACGACAACGGCAGGCCTGTTGTCATTTTGGACACCCGCAATGACTATGAAGTAGACGAAGGCACTTTCAAGGGCGCGATTGATTGGCGCTTAAGCAAGTTCACCGAATTTCCCGATGCCCTCTTAGCTCACAAAAAAGAGTTGCAAGACAAAACCATCATCAGTTTTTGTACGGGTGGCATTCGCTGTGAAAAAGCAGCCATTTTTATGCAGCAAAACGGCCTCCCCCACACTTATCAGTTAGAGGGCGGCATTTTGAAATACTTTGAAGAAACCAACGGCGCTCACTACGAAGGCGGCTGCTTCGTGTTTGACGATCGGCGCGCTGTTGACATCGAATTAGAAAGCTTGAAGCCCAAAAACATTGAAGCCCACTGAAGGGCTTCAAAATTTCATTCAAGGCAGCCAAGCAGACTGCTCAAAAAATTAGCTGAGCAATTTAGCAGCCACTGCAGCCACGCGCTCACCATACGCTTTGGCCGTGTCCAAGTCGCCTTGTGGAATTTCTTCTGCTGGGCTTGTAGGACCTACTTGCGCCATCACACCAGAGTTTGAACCAATGCGGTTGACGGTGCCATCATTCAGTGCTGGCTGACCCACCCAAATCATGGCTTGCTGCATGGCCAGCGTAATGAAGTACTGAAGCGTGGACAACTTATCGCCACTGGGACTGGCAGAAATAGTGAAACCACCGGCCACTTTGTCTTTCCATGCCGAGGTGAACCAGCGCTTCGAGGATGCATCGGCAAATTTCTTGAACTGCCAAGAGGCCATGCCCATGTAAGTGGGTGAACCAAAAATGATAGCGTCAGCGGCATCCAAGGTTTCCCAGTCAGCATCGGTAATATTGCCGTCGGCATCAATAGCGATCAATGTTGCATTGGCACCTTGGGCCACAAACTGAGCCACACGTTGCGTGTGACCATAGCCTGAGTGATAAATAACGACTGTTTTAGCCATGAGAGAACTCCTAAAGAAAAAAAATTACAGCTTCTCAATCATTGAGAAGCCAAGTCAAAAACCAAGACCTCGGCATCGATACCATGGGTCAGTTCAAGATTCGTTTCGGCTTGCATGAGCGCTGCATCGCCACCCTTCAAGGGCTGCCCATTTACTTGCAATTCACCGCGAATGAGGTGCACATAAGCTTTGCGCGCAGGGTTCAATGCAATGGCAGCACGCTCGGCGCCGTCCAACAACCCAGCATACAAAGTGGCATCGGCAGAAATCTTCACCGCATCACCTTCGCCCTGAGGCGATGCCACCACCTTCAAGACACCGCGCTTGCTGGTTTGTGGCACGGTCTTTTGCTCATAGCCCGGCTCAATGCCCAGCACATTGGGCTCAATCCAGATTTGAAAGAAGTGAGTGGCCTGACCCTCAGCATGATTGAACTCGCTGTGCATCACGCCCTTGCCTGCGCTCATGCGCTGCACATCGCCCGGGGGAATGCCCTTGACGTTGCCCATGTTGTCCTTGTGGGCCAAGTTGCCAGACAAAACGTAGCTGATGATTTCCATGTCCTTGTGACCATGGGTGCCAAATCCCGTACCAGGTGCAATCCGGTCCTCGTTGATCACACGCAAGTTGCCCCAACCCATGAAGGCAGGGTCGTAATAGCCCGCAAATGAAAAGCTGTGAAAAGATTTAAGCCAGCCATGGTCGGCATAACCACGCTCAGCGGAACGGCGAATTTGGATCATTGAGTGCCTCAAGGGTTTGAAGATTCGATGGCTGAACTTTAAATTGCAATGGTTTCAACATAGAGTTAAAAATTTGTTGTTATCATTCAAATTATTTGAATTAAAAAATGCCAAGCCCTTCCCGTGACCTGCTGACCCCCGATGCCCTCAGCCTATTGCTGGCCATTGAAGAAACCGGCAGTTTCGCAGCAGCGGCAAGGCAACGCGGCTTGGTACCCAGCGCTCTCACCTACCGAATCCGGCAAATTGAAGACGCTCTTGATGTGCTGCTGTTTGACCGAAGCAGCCGACAAGCCAAGCCCACCGAAGCTGGCAAGGAATTGCTCAGGGAAGCCAAACGCCTGCTTCAAGATGTGGATGCGCTAGCCAACCGTGTGAAGCGTGTTGCTACCGGTTGGGAGTCTGTATTCACGCTGGCGGTTGACAGCATCATTTCTAGGTCGGTGGTCATGGAATTGTGCGAAGGTTTTTTGGCCCAGAAGCCCCCCACAAGGTTGCGCATCCGCTACGAAACCCTTTCGGGCACCTTGGCCGCCCTCAAATCAGGCCAGGCCGACTTGGCCATTGGTGTTTTCATGACGCCCGGCAGCCACGCAGAACTCTTGCATGAAAGCTTGGGTCAAGTCAGTTTTGTCTACGCCGTGGCGCCGCACCACCCCTTGGCCAATGCGCCCGAGCCTCTTAGCGACGCCCTTATTCAGCAACACCGCGCAGTGGCCGTGGCAGACTCTGTGCCGCGCGGCGAAGGGGTCACCATAGGCCTGCTGGGCGGTCAAGACGTTTTAACAGTGCCCGACATGCCCAGTAAATTGGAAGCTCAACTCCGAGGTTTGGGGGGCGGGTTCTTGCCCGAAAGCTTGGCCAAGCCCTATTTAGACTCTGGCCGCCTAGTCGCCAAGAAAGTCAGTCGCGTTCAGCGCATCAATCAAGTGGAATATGCTTGGCGAAATCCCCATGGCAAAAACATCGGCCATGCATTAAGTTGGTGGTTGTTACAGTTGAATCAAGACAGAACCAAACAAGCATTGCTCCAACCCCACCATCGCGTGTAGAGTAGCACCATGACAAAAACAAACACTCAGACAAAACCAGTTCAAAATTTCGCGGTCATTGGTGCCGGCATGGCGGGCATTGCCTGCGCTCGCACCTTGATGCAGGCTGGCCACCGCGTCACCGTTTTCGAAAAAAGCAAGGGCGCCAGTGGCCGAATTTCAACCCGCTCTTCCAACTATGGCAGCTTCGATCATGGCGCGCAATATTTCACCGTACGTGACACTCGCTTTGCGCAAGCTTTGGCTACCACACCCAACATTTGCAAACCTTGGAGCGCCAATGCTGTTCGTGTTTTGGACGCCATGGGCCGCGTGGTGGAAGCTGCGCGCAACACCCATGACAAACACTGGGTTGCCTCACCTGGCATGAACGCCTTGGTCAAAGCTTGGGCTCAGCCTTTGGTGCAAACCGATACCATTCACTTTGAATCAAAGGTATTCAAAATTGAACGCGACACCTTGCACCCCGAACTTTGGCAACTGCACAGCGAAGAACCCGAGGGTGCTCAGTCGGTCTTCAGCGGATTTGACCAAGTCTTATTGGCCATACCCTCGGATCAGGTCATTGACCTGTTGCGCACCTCCAAAATCAAGATGGAAAACGCATCCGATTTGAGCAAGGTACAAGTGGCCCCTTGCTGGACCCTTATGGTGGCTTTTCCCAATGCTGCTCAACCTGGCCTTATCACCTTAGGGCCACAGTGGAATGCTGCTCGTAGCGTGCACCACCGCGTCGCGTGGTTGGCTCGTGAATCGTCCAAACCAGGACGCGAACAGGTAGAGCGCTGGACCGTTCAAGCAAGTGCAGCTTGGTCGCAAGAACATTTGGAAGATGCACCTGATCGAGTGAAAGCCAAATTGCTCAAAGCATTTTCTGAGATCACAGGCATTCGCGCCACACCCGCGCACGCAGAAGTACACCGCTGGCGTTATGCCAAAACACTGAAACCCTTGGGCGCCACACACATGCTGAGTAAAAAGCAAGGTATCGGTGTTTGCGGCGATTGGTGTATTGGGCACCGTGTTGAAGACGCATTCATTTCCGGCTTGGAGCTGGCGCTCGATGCACTTTAATTTGAATGATTCGCGGTAGATTTGCCCCTTCTCCCACGGGTGAATTGCACGCTGGCTCTTTAGTGGCGGCGCTGGCCAGTTGGCTCGATGCGAGATCATTGCAAGGCGAATGGTGGGTCCGCATGGAAGACTTGGACGGGCCACGTTGTATTGACGGTGCAGCTGCCAAAATCCTTCAACAACTATCCTTGTGCAGATTGCATTCAAATGGCGAGGTGATCTACCAATCACTGCGCAACGACATCTACCAACAAGCACTTAATCAACTCATAGCCAAAGGCTTGGCATACCCATGCGCATGCACGCGCAAAGAAATTGAAGAGCAGCAAGTGTCTTTGGGTTTGAGTTTGGAGAGGCACAAGTCAGCGGTCTATCCTGGCACTTGCAGAAACGGCTTGGATGGCAAGCCTGCCAGAGCTT
>Ga0315905_10000776_pt1 | contig 34978 bp, 37 predicted proteins | sample LakEriMetagenome_5_FD_203522 | JGI IMG/M metagenome (GOLD analysis project Ga0315905, IMG submission 203522) | Freshwater fungal communities from buoy surface, Lake Erie, Ohio, United States - Buoy 4 MA121 | ecosystem: Environmental > Aquatic > Freshwater > Lake | place: USA: Lake Erie, Ohio... | reverse complement strand
GTTAGCGGCCTCTTCGAAACTGTAGGCCACGTTCTGCACGAGATCGATCAGGCCCGTAAAGTTCTCCTCAGCACCGATTGGGAGATAGAGGGCGTGAGCGTTGGCCTTCAACTTGGTCCGAATATCGTCAATACAACGGAAGAAATTCGCGCCAACGCGATCCATCTTATTGATAAACGCTATGCGCGGGACCCTGTATTTATTGGCTTGGCGCCATACGGTTTCGGACTGGGGTTGAACTCCAGAAACCGCATCAAACACCGCAACGGCACCGTCAAGAACACGCAATGACCGTTCTACTTCTGCGGTAAAATCAACGTGCCCCGGGGTATCAATGATATTAATGCGCTGCTTGATCCCTTTCCAGGGTCCCCACGAAGCGTTCCATGCACATGAAATTGCTGCGGCGGTAATGGTAATGCCACGCTCACGCTCCTGCTCCATCCAATCGGTAACGGTCGTTCCCTCATGGACTTCGCCCATTTTGTGAACTGCTCCAGAATAGAAAAGAATGCGCTCAGTCGTCGTTGTTTTGCCAGCATCGATATGCGCGGCGATTCCGATGTTCCGCGTCCATTCCAATGGAAAAGGACGCTCTTTTGCATTGACCGACGAAACTTTCGCTTTGTCGGTGACAATTGTGATTTTAGGGACAGCGGACATGAGCTGAATATAGGTTCGAATTACCAGCGGAGATGCGCAAATGCCCGGTTGGCTTGAGCCATCTTGTGAGTGTCTTCTTTCTTTTTTACAACAGAACCCGTGTTGTTGTAAGCGTCGATGATCTCGGCAGCCAGCGCATCTCTCATGGGAAGACCTTTCCGAGAGCTGGCGGCATCTACGATCCAGCGAAGAGCAAGGCTTTCCTGGCGTTCAAATGAAATCTCAATTGGAACCTGATACGTCGCTCCACCGACCCGACGGCTTTTCACCTCGAGCCGCGGACGAGCATTTTCAAGCGCACCTAACATCAGATCAACCGGGTCACCCTTCTCCAATTTTTCAGAGACCTTTTCGAAGGCGCCGTAAACGATCCGTTGAGCGATATTCTTCTTACCGCTTTTCATGATGACGTTTACTAAATGAGCGACGAGCGGGCTGTTATAGCGAGCGTCCGGTTCAACGTGTCTCTTATCTGCTCTGTGGCGGCGTGACATGGTAAATTACTTTTGTTTGAATTACTTTTTCGCGACTTTAGGACGCTTGACTCCATACTTCGAACGACTGCGCCGACGTTTTTCGACGCCAGTTGCATCCAACGTCCCGCGGACGATATGATACCGAACGCCTGGCAAATCCTTTACGCGGCCACCCCGCACCAAAACAATCGAGTGCTCCTGCAAATTGTGGCCCTCGTCCGGAATGTAAGAAATCACCTCGTTGCCGTTAGTGAGACGGACCTTTGCAACTTTCCGAATAGCGGAATTTGGCTTTTTTGGCGTACGGGTCATCACCTGAACGCACACCCCACGACGAAACGGATTCCCATCCAAAGCCGGTGACTTGGACTTGATTCTCACTTTGCGGCGGCCTTTCCGCACGAGTTGATTGATGGTAGGCATACTGATTTGAGAGAGGGAATTTGGGAAAAGAGGGAGACACTACCGTTGGAGCAATTCACGGCAAGAACTTTTTTGACCAAAGCGGAAAAGAATCGAAACTCACTAATTCGCCGGAGCGTTTTTCCGCGCGCGGGAATCACCAGCGCGTTTGTCTGTACGCGTCGGCTGAGGGCATCTATCAGTGCGACGCCAGCTGCTCCCGTCACCAAAACTGAATGCATCCCACGCCGACAAACGTGGCGCGAAGCGCAGCTTGTCCGCAAAGAAACGCGTCTTTTTGATTTCAATCTTTTTACCGCTTCGAATTCGCACCCCCACCTTTCTCCGCTCTGCACCCAAGCCCAACAAAAAGTGCAAGAGAGCTCCAGATGTCAGTCTCAGGATCGCGGCCCACCGCGCACTTTTCCTCACGCTTAGATCACGTGGGGCCTTTGCGCTTTAGCCGCTAAAATAGGTGGGAAGCGGGAACAAGAAGCATAACCTAACCACCTTCTTTTTTGCCTGAATTCTTGCACGACGCATCAATCAAGGCTGACCTGATAAATAGACGATGTCGGAGCCCACCTACCCCAAGTTAAATGACGATCCGTGGCAAAAAACACGTTTCCACGGTGATGGAGCGGGAGAAGTTTGGATTAACGCCCCCAGTTACCGCCGATTACGGGCCCGCGATCATCGGCCCCTGATCCCCGCCATTCCGAACATCCTTGAAATTGACTGCGGTCGCGGCGAACTGCTCACCGAATCCCCAACTCTCGGTTCCCCGGGCATTGGGCGTTTCAGATTTCAAGTAGATCAGGTACACGCCCACCTACCGCAAAGCGATTTCCGGGTTAAAGCCGGCGAGCAACTCACACTCAAGGCCGGCGTCGAGGTCGTGATCATCTCTGATGCCCTCGATGAAGCGGTGGATGTCCGACAGTTACACGAGCCGGTGCAGGCCGTTTATAGCCCTGGAACCCGACTCATTCTCAACTATCATTCCAATTTTTGGAGCTACCTCTTCACCGCGGCACATCGGCTTGGACTCCGGCGCGAGGCCCCTCAATCGGATTGGTGGGCGACCGCGGACGCAAAAAAACGTCCCGATTTATCCGCGTGGGACGTTGCTCAACTGCATCACTTTCTAGTTGCCGCAGACCGGGGCTGTTTGGGTTCGATCATCGACCACCACCCTGCCCTGATCCACCCGCTTTTTTGCCTCACTGTTTTCATCGTCGCTCGGTCGCGAGGGCGATCCGCAGCCAACCCCGCTAGGGCAGTGTCGGTTTCGGTAGTTGGTCCCGCTCGCAATGAAGCGGGAAGTATCACCAGCGCGGTCGCACGGACGCCAACGATGAGCGAGGGTACCGATTTGATTCTCGTTGGAGGCCAGTCACGCGCTGCCCCCTGGGCACAAATCCACAATGAGGCCGCGAATAATCCGCCCCTGAAGATCGAAGCCCTGCGCCCATCCGACCGAGGCAAAGGCGATGCCGAACTCGCCGAGCTCGCCGCCGCCGCCAGCGATGTTCTAACGGCACTCGAAGCCGATCCCACGACACCGCACGAGGAACTGCCGAAAGTTTACGAGGTAATCGCCAGCGGCAAAGCCGAGTTGGCCGACGGCGTGAGCCTCATTTATCCCACAAGCCAACGCGCCATGCAGTTCCTTTATCTCCGCGCCAAAAACTCCTTCGGCCTCATCTTCACCTGGCTCCTTGGCCCCCCGGCCAAAGACACACTCTGGGGCACCGAGATTCTGCGCCGCGCCCAGTACGAAAACATCGCGGCCAACCGCACCTATTTCGGCGACTTCGACCCCCTCGGCGATTTCGACCTAGGCTTCGGCGCCGCCACGCAAAACCTCAAAATCGCCGACACCCCCATCCGGCATTGTGAACGCACCTACGGCGAAACCAACATCCAGCGCCGGCGCCATGGTTGGCTACTCCTGCGCACGGTGATCTTCCCCCCGCGCAAACTCAAATTCACGTGACGCCCGTTTCACCAACGATACCACCCGCGCGCTGGGATCGCCGCGCCGAAGCCGCCCGCCTGCTGCTTCTGGCCGCCGTGGCCACGTGGCTGCTTCATCCGTTCGCCACCGCGCGACAGATCGGCGCCGGTGACGCGCTCTGGTACGCCAACATGCTCGCCGATTTCGTGACACAACTGCGCGCCGGCGTGTTTCCCGTTTTCGTCGGCCAAACCGACTACGCGTTCAACGGCGCCGTTTATCCCCTGCGCGTCGCCCCATTTTATCAACATCTCGCCGGCGTGCTCGATCTACTGACCGCTCGCCAACTTGGCGTCTTCGCGCTCCAACATCTCTGTGTGTTGGTCGTAGGCTACGCCGGTATTTTCTCGAGTTACCTCGCGCTCAACCGACTCGCTCCGGGCCAACGCTGGAGCGCTGCAGGGTTGGCGATTTTGTACCTGAGTTGCCCTGGTTTGCTGGGCACGATTTACACGCAGGACTTGTACATGACGTGGATGACGATCCCGTTTGTGCCTTGGGTCGTTTATGGCCTCGCCCGGCCGTTTAGTGAAGATTCGCTCAAAACCCAAATCATCCTTGGCGCCGCCCTCGCCGCGTTGTGGTGGGCGCACGCGCCGATCGCGCTCTGGCTCACGTTAATCGCCGTCGTCGCGCAGAGCGCGCGCCTGGTGGCGCTGCATCGCACGCGGGCACATGTGGGCCGGGGGGTTTGGGGCGGCGTGACGTTCGCGCTGTTGGCGCATTATCCGTTTGTATCGCTCGCGAGCCTACAAACCGGCGCGGCGCCCGCCGCCGATATTTTGCCACGGGCGCACCTGATTGCGGAACACGTCCGCAACGTTTTTCCCGGCGTGCTCCTTCCGCTCTCGACTCACGCCCGCGCCTTGAGCGACCTGCAACTCGGCTACGCGCTCTGGCTGGTGCTCGCCGTCGCGACCGGTCTCGCGCTGAAAACCCGCCGCGCCCCCCTGCTCACGCTCACCTTGGCTGGAGCCGGATTGTTGCTCCTCATCTTGCCCGTGCCCGGCAACGCTTGGGTCTGGGATCATCTGCCCGAGACGCTCAAGCGCCTCACGTACTACTGGCCGATGCAGCGGTTTTACCTCATCATCGCCGCCCTCGCCGCCGGTGCGGGTATGGCGGCCCTCGCCGCCGGCGTGGATTTAAAGGTGAAGACCGCGCGCCGCCTGCGGGTCTTGCTCGTGATCGCCTGCGGTTGGAGCCTCTGGGAATCGCGCCAATACATCGCCGCCGGCGGCGAACGCACCGCGTCCGCCGAGATCACCGCACGAAATCTGCGGCCCGAAAATCGGCCCACGATGAACCACGCCTACGGCCTGTTCCCGGCGCTGCCCGCGTATTTCTCGCACGGCGTCATGGACCCACGCGCCGAGGTCCGCCTGCTCGATCATGCGACGCTGGCCGTGCTGCCAGCCGCACCATCGACAACGGAACCCGCGTTCACGCCGTTGCACGGCACGGTGGACGCCAATCCCGGCGTGTTGCGGCTGAGCCCGTCGCTCACGCTGCAACCCGGGCGGCGTTACATGTTGGAATTTGTTTTCGCGCCCAAATCCTACGTCGGCATTCTCCAGCTGAGTGGCCGCACTTTTTTTCGCGAATACGCGCTCCCCCACTCTGGCGAGGCCCTCGCCTTTGGCAGCGAGGCGCCCCACTCCCCGATGCTCGCGCTGTGGACTACCGCGCCGGATCCAGAAACGATCACCCTGCGCTTCATCCCCACCGACGGCACAGCGCCTGCGAGCTTTGCCGCGTTCACCGAGATTCGGCTGCGCGAGCTCAACGCTACTACGAGCGCCATAAACGTGACCGCTCAACTCCCCTTCCTCGCTACGGTCCATGCCACTCAACCCGCTTGGCTTGAAACCCCGCGCATGTACCAAGCCGGTTACCGAGCCACCGTCGACGGCCGCACCGCCACGTTAAAGAAATCTCCGCAAGGCCTGACGATGATCGAGCTCCAACCCGGTACGCAGACGGTCACCTTGAACTACCAAGCGCCAATTCTGCTGCGCGTCAGCTACGTGACCTCACTTCTGCTTTGGCTGATTGCATGTTTTTTAATCGTTCGCCTTCAGCGCCGGCCTTCAGCCGCTTAAAAGCGACGGCGAAACTCGATGATTAAAATTAATCGAATCGGAAACTCGCGCGGTATTCGCATTCCCGGCGCGGTCATAAACCAACTTGGCTTAGATCGCGCGGGCTTAACCGCCGAGATACGTGCCGACGGACTCCTCCTCACGGCCCAAAAAAATAAACTGTCTTGGGCCGAGACCGCCGAGGCGATGGCTCAAGCCAAAGAGGATTGGTCCGACCTAGAAAATGCTTCCGCCGATGGCCTCGCCGATCTTTATGCGCTACGGCGTATACTGGGCGGACCTTGATCCTACCCGGTGAAGCGTGAATCCCTGCGCGAACTCCTTCACGAGGCTTATTGCAGCTGAGAACGGGGAGGCGGAAAAGGTGGGGCTATCGACCGCCCCTCTGCAGCCGCTCAAGGCGCACAGGAGATGAGTTTGTCACATCAACTTCAAATTCTCGTCTCAACCCGCGCCCATTTCGGCGCGCACGCGTGGCGTGCCATATCAGCGCCGTTTGGTTTTTAGATTTTTCGTCGTAGGCAGCCTGCTTGCAGGCGCTCGGTGCGTCCGCAAGCGGACGGCCTACAAAAGTCCAAATCTCATGTGACGTTGGCGTCACTCCCACCCGATCCGCTCTTTTTCAATCACTAGGGGACGCTTCGTGACCTTCGTGTGAATCGAGCCAAGATATTCGCCCAAGATCCCGATAAAAAACAACTGCACCGAAGCAAAGAAGAACAACCCGATCACAACCGGCGCGATCCCGAGCGCAAAGCGCTCCCAGAAAATCAATTTATACACGAGGTAGGCGAACCCCACGGCAAACGACAGCGCCGACGCGCCAAACCCCACCATCGTCGCCAGCCGCAGCGGCACCTTCGAGTGGCTCGTGATGCCGAGCATCGCCACATCGTAGAGCGTATAAAAGTTATTCTTTGTGATCCCACGCTTCCGCTGCGGCTGCGCATAGGGCACACGCGCGATCGGGTAACCCAGCTCGCACACCAGGCCGCGGACATACGGGTAAGGTTCATCCAGAGCCCGCAACTGCTCGATCACCGTGCGATCATAGAGCCCGAAACCCGTGGCGTTCTCGACCAGGTCCACGTCGGCTAGCCGCTTGACCAATTTGTAATAAGATCGGCGCAGATTGAAAAACAACCACGACTCCTCGCTGTTGAGCTTTTGGCCGAGCACCACGCGAAAACCCTCGCGCCATTTCTGCAAAAACTCGGGAATCAGCTCGGGCGGATCCTGCAAATCCGCCGCCATCACGATCACCGCGTCCCCGGGAGCCTCCAGCAACCCGTGATAAGGCGAGCGCACATGCCCGAAATTGCGTTGGTTCAGAATCACCGCCACCCGAGGGTCCTGCGCGGCGAGGGCGCGCAGCGCTTCGCCCGTCCCGTCGGTCGAGGCGTTGTCGATAAACACGTGGCGGTAATCGACCGACTGGTCCGCCAGCGCGGCGGCGACGCGCTCCGCGAGCACGCCGACATTTGCGACCTCGTTGAAGCAGGGGGTGAGAACGGTAAGCGTGCGATGTGACACCGCCACGCAGCTTGAAAACTATCTGCGCCGAGGCAAGCGCAGCCCTCGGCGCTCGCTGCTTCAATGTCTCTTCACGATGACGCACGCTGCGAGCGTAGGCGGGGCCGCCTTGCCCGCCCTAAGCCTGCCTGCGGTGAGCCAGTCGAACCCGCCGAACGGATACACCACGCCATCACCCGCTTTATTCCTGATTGACGTGAATATCCACGCGTGCCGTGATGCCGCAGCCCGGGCCGTTGGGCACATTCATCTGTGATCCAATCTTTCGCCCATAAACCCACCGAAGCCCTTTGGCTCGGCAACCGGTCACCCGAACTTCCACCCAGCATCCATAAAGTCGCTCTCCGCAAGCTCACCCAGCTCGAAGCCGCGTCCCGGCTAGAGGAATTGCGCCTTCCCCCGGGCAACCGGCTCGAACCGCTCAAAGGCGACCGGGCCGGACAGCACAGCATCCGCGTCAATGACCAGTATCGGGTATGTTTCCGGTGGGATGGCCAGAACGCCCGCGAGGTGGAAATCACCGACTATCACTAAACCATGAAAAAGCACCTCAATGTTCACCCCGGCGAACTGCTCCGGGAGGAGTTCCTTGGGCCCATGGGCCTCACGCCCTACCGGCTGGCGAAAGACGCAAAGCTCCCCCAGCAGCGCGTCAACGAAATCGTCAACGAGAAGCGCGGAATCACCGCAGAAACCGATCTCCATCTTTCCACCTACTTTGGTCAGGCGCCCGGCTATTGGCTGCGGGTACAACTCGCCTACGACCTGCGCGAAGCGATTCACACCCTCGGCCCAAAGATCAAGGCCACGGTCCATCCCTTGCAGGCCGCCTGATCCACCGCTTGTCGCGCCTTAGCGCCTTGGCGTGGGCGGGGTCCGCCCATCGGCTCTCGGCCTCCCGCCTCCGGTCCCCAGTCTCCGTTTGCAGGCCCACCGTCCACCGTGTCGCCTTCAGTTTTCAGCCTCCAGTCTCCCGCCATCCCCTGAACGCCTGCCTTGGTCGGGCTTGACGGTCCCCGGCTTATGCCTAGCTTGGCCGTGTGACCACGCTCACGGCTATAGTGCACCCGGGTGAGGCGGAGGAAAGCGGTTTCTGGGCCACCTGTCTTGAGATCCCCGGAGCCAACGGACAAGGGGAGACGAAAGAGGAGGGTCTGGCCGATCTGAGCGCCGCCGTCCGACTTTTGCTTGAGACCGAAAGGGAGCAGCAACGCAAAAACGATCCTGCCGCTGAAGAAATCACCATCGCGGTATGAAGCGGCGTGAGTTGCTGGCCCACCTCCAACAGGAGGGATGCCAGTTGCTGCGTGAAGGCGGCAGCCGTTCGATCAGGGTAAATCGCCACCGGCAGGAAAGAGGCTGTGCCTAGGCACAATGAAGTGAAACGGCATCTGACCCGTTCCATCTGCCGCAATCTCTCGATAACCGTCCCCAAAGGGACTTGAACCCTTTGCGTAAGGATTTTACACCGGTATCTGTTGATATTTAGACTGCGGGTCCTAGGCGGCACAGGCATCTTGCCCGCGGATTTGAGTCTAAAACTCAACAGATATTGGGATAAAGTTGAAGTTTAAGTCAGAAAATCCCCGTTTCTGTAAGGCACGATCTTTAACTTAGACTTCCGAGTTAAACTTGCGCGCTCCGCGCCCCTCCGATCCACCTGATCGTTGACATGATATTTTTACATGATGTTTTAAAGTCATGGAAGATTCCACGCTCACGGAAAGAGGCCAGATCTCTGTGCCGGCCTCGCTCCGCAAATCCATGAAGTTGCAGCCGGGGCAAAGGCTGCGCTGGCAGCGTATTTCCGACCGGGAAATGCGGGTTTCGGTTGAAACCCCGCCGGTGCCTGGCCCCTTGGGGGTGCTCGGTTACGCCCGAAAGCTTCGCCCCGGACCGGCGCGCCGCACAGAGAGCTGGCTGCGGGAGTTGCGGGCGGGAGAAAAGTAACCATGTGGGTCGTGGACACCTGCATTGTTCTCGATGTCCTTGAGCATGACCCCGCCTTTGGCCGTCCCTCCGCTGAGCTGCTCCAGAAATTATTGCCCCAAGGGCTGACGATCAGTCCGGTCACCATGGTTGAGCTCTCGGCCGCATTTTCTGGTGACTTGGCCGAGCAAAAGCGATTCCTGGATCTAGCCGGCATTTCCTACCAGGAGCTCCGGACGGCGGCCGACACGGAGCTAGCCTGCGGCGCTTGGAATGTTTACGTGGTCGCTAAACGTCAGTCGCAGACGGCCAAGCGGCCCGTTGCCGATATTCTCATCGGAGGATTCGCGGCGAACCGAACCGGCTTGGTCACGCGCAATCCCCGGGATTTCAGCCGCTGGTTCCCGCGCCTGAGGATGCACGATCCAAGCGTGCCCGGGACAATGTAGCGCAAGTCCCGGCCCTCCGTCCTCTTCGCCTGTCGCGAAGCGACGGGACAGCGCTACCGGCCAACCCTCCGCCGTCATCCGTCCTCTTATCGGGCGGGCTTGCCGCGCCGAAGCCTAGCGCAGGCGGGTCATCTGTGCGACGCACCTTCTGCCCCGAGGCGCGTCAACCACAGACAGTAGGATTTGACCCTTTTTGCATGCCTAACTTTTTTTGCCTGCCCCGGTAAGATGAATGAGGATTTTTCAGGTCTCGTGCCTTGGAGATTGATGGACGGACCCAAAACCAAACCTCCGCCTCCCTACTTTAGAGGTCGATTTTTATAATTCAGACACCCCGACGATCACCGATAAAGAACTTGGGCCTTGGAGCTTGATGTTAGATTTTGGTGATACATATTTGTTTCACGATGAAAACAGCCTCAATTCGAGATATTCGCCTGTCGTTTGGACGACTGCTAAAATCCGTGCAAGACGGCGAGTCGATCGCGATAACGAGTCGCCGAAAGGTCGTGGCAACTCTCTGTCCGCCGCCGGCCTCAAAACCCGCAAAACGCCCTTGGGCCGATCTTGATTCATGGCTCGCAGCTCAAACGGTGCGGAGCGACCGGGACCTGGCGGCGATGATTTCCGAGGACCGTGACGACATCCGATGATCTACGCCGACGCTTCTTTCCTCGTATCGCTGTGCCTCTCCGACGTTAACTCGCCGAAGGCGGTCGCGACGATGAAGCGTTGTGCAATGCCAATCGCGCTCACTTCAATCCAAAAACATGAACTGCGCAACGCGCTGAGGCTCGTCGTTTGTCGGACACGCAACGAACCTTCTCCTGTCACCGTGACCGAAGCAACTGGTGCCTTGGCGCGCTGCGATGCGATAATCACCTCTGGCGAGTTCATCGAACATCCGCTGCCGTGGAGCCAGGCAATGAATGAAGCAGAACGCATCGGCGCGCTTTACACGATGACTCTCGGCGTGCGTGGAATGGACCTCTTGAATGTCGCCGCCGCCGTCGCGATTGGAGCAAAAACATTTCTCACGTTTGACACGCGACAGCGCGCTGTCGCGAAGGCATGCGGACTAATCGTAGGCCCCTAAAACTTTACTGGGGGGTTGAGCCGGGCCTCCACCTCGCCCAACAAAAAACGAACAAAAAGGTCAAATCCTAATGCCTGCGATTTGCTGAAGGATCGCCGCCGTGGTCATAGAATCAAGGCCACCGTCCATCCCTTGCAGGCTGCCTGATCTTTGCCTCTGTTTCGCGATAGCGAGAACTGAGTGGCCACTGCCAACCGTGCGGCTTCGCCGCCACTGTCCGCTGGTATTTCGTTCCCAGTAGGCTGCCCCACGCAGGCTTGCCTAATCAGATTATCTGATTGTCTTAGTTAGCCGATATGAAACTCAGACAAATCACCGTGACCGAAGCCGCCCGGAATTTCTCCGACTTGGTCAGTAGCATCCACTACCAGGGGCATGGCGCTTTGCTCGTCAAAGGGGGCAAACCGATGGTCCGAATGGTCCCAGCCCGGCGCCCGAGGACCGGCGGGGAGTTGGCCGCGCTTTGGCCGACGTTGGCCCACCTGACCCCGGCAGAAGCCGGCAGCTTTGAGCGCGACCTGCTGGTCTCTCGTGGCCACCTTCACCCTCTGGCGTCAAAATGGGACTGATCCTTGACAGCACTATTCTGATCGCGGCCGAGAAGCAGCGGTTCAACCTACCGGCCTTGTTTGCCGGACACGAGCAGGAGCCGGTGTTTATCGCCGCCATCACCGCTTCCGAGATCCTGCACGGGGTTGAGCGCGCTTCGCCGGCACAAAAGCACCGACGATCTTTGTATGTTGAAGGGGTCCTAGCCTCAATTGAGGTCATTGATTTCGACCTGGCGGTGGCGCGTCGCCACGCGGCCGTTTGGGCCCGGTTAGAGGCCGCGGGCACCATGATTGGTGCGCACGACCTCCAGATCGCCGCGACCGCCCTTCATTATGGCTATGACGTAGCGACGCTTAATCCTAAGGATTTCAGACGTATCGCCGGTCTTCAGCTCATTGAAGTTACCCCCTTTCTGCTGAAATGACCGAAAGCGAATCCTCCGCCCATCGGCTCTCGGCCTCCCGCCTCCGGTCCCCAGTCTCCGTTTGAAGGCCCACCGGTATCCGACCGTCCGACCGGCTTGACTCCCGCCCCGACCAACTACGCTTGTAGTGCATGGCCGCCGCGACGATTTCCACCTCCATCCGCCTCAGTCCGGCAGAAAAGCGCCGGATCGCCACCCTCGCCCGCAAGCGCGGGCTGAGCCTCTCCGCCTACATCAAGCGCGTCGCACTGGCCGGGCCCCCGGTCTCGGCCGACGCCAAGCTGGCTCGCTTGGAAAGCTTGGCCGCCGCGCTCCTTGAATCGGTCGAGGATGAACGCGATGCCCGCCTCGGGGATGCCGCTTGGGAAAAGCATCTGGCCGGTAAATCTCGACTACTCACCCGCAAAGAATTTCTCGGTGGCCTGGTCGTATAAAATCCTCGAAGACACGGACCGGCAGCTCGACCAGCTTGGTCCTGCAGCTCGCGCCGAGATTACGGCTTGGCTAGAGCAACGCATTGAGGGTTGCTCCGACCCGGAGCAATTCGGCAAACCGCTGCGAGGTTCCAAGCATGGCCTATGGCGCTACCGCGTACGGGACTGGCGACTGCTCTGCCGTCTCGAAAAATAGGTCCTCATCGTCGTGGTCGTCGCCGTCGGGCACCGTTCAACCGTATATATTGACTGAGCCCGTCCACCTTCAGGCCGCACACCAGTTTCGGCAACTCCTCTTGAGTCCCGTCGGTCGAGGCGTTGTCGATAAACACGTGGCGGTAATCGACCGACTGGTCCGCCGGCGCGGCGGCGACGCGCTCCGCGAGCCCGCCGACATTTGCGACCTCGTTGAAGCAGGGGGTGAGAACGGTAAGCGTGCGATGTGACACCGGTATCTGTTGCGTTTTAGACTCAAACCCACGGGCAAGATGCCCGTGCCACCTCGTTCCCCGAAGCCTGAAACTCAACCGCCATTGGGCTTACACCAAGCGCCCGATCCTTTTGCATCTTTGTAGGGCTCGACCTTGGTCGATGCCTACTTCGCGGGCCAGCGAGCGCGGCGCGGACCAAGGTCCGGCCCTACGGGTAAAAGCATCGGGTGACTGGTATTACACTTAAACTCCAACTTCATCTGGCGCGCTCTGGCGCGATCCGCCGGCTCACGGCGCTTTGCTCAATCGAAACACGGCTCGTATTCCGGAATCAAAATCTTCAGATTCCGCTTAAGATCGTTGGGACTCAGTTCGTCCACGAACGGCTCAAGATCGGCCTTGGCCAAGTGGCTCACCTTTACGGCATCGCCCGACGATGAAAATCGCATGATGCGCGGATGGTCGGTGGGGGTGTGCTGTTCGGAATGGTGCTGCAACTCTTCGTAGAGTTTTTCACCCGGCTTCAGGCCCGTAAACTGGATCTCAATATCCTCACCCGGTTTGTAACCGCTCAATTCAATCATGTTCTTGGCCAGATCATGGATTTTGACCGGCTTGCCCATATCGAGCACGAAAATCTCTCCGCCCTTCCCCATCACACTGGCCTGCAGCACCAGCCCTACGGCTTCGGGAATCGTCATGAAATAGCGGGTGACGTCCGGGTGGGTAACGGTGACCGGCCCGCCCTCTTCGATCTGCTTCTTGAAAATCGGCAAAACACTACCCGACGATCCCAACACGTTCCCGAAACGCACCGCCATGATCTTGGTTTTGCTACGCTTCGGGTCAGCTCCGGCCTTGCCTACGAGGTAAGGACCCATCGCGACCGTGCCGGAGGATTGCCCGTAATCACGGCCCTCGGCGCCGTGAGCCCGCATCGTCTCGGCCAACGATTGCACCGCCTCAGGCGCTGGGTTGCCGAGAAGCTGGGCCGCATAGATGGCCTGGAGATGGATCTCGGCTAACCGCTTGCTCGCTCCCATCGCGTTCGTGGGATTGATCGCCTTGTCGGTCGAAATGAAGACAAACGCTTCGGCGCCGTGTTCGACCGCAATCTCGGCAAGTTTCCGACTGCCGATTGAGTTGTTCTTGATGGCCTCGGCCGGTTGTCGCTCCATCAGAAATACGTGCTTGTGCGCAGCAGCGTGGAAAACCACTTGCGGAGAATGCGTGGCAAACAGTGCGGTGATGCGCGACGCATCCAAGATATCCGCAACACAGGGCAGGATTGTGCCCGAATAACCGGCTTTGATCAGTTCCTGCTCGATGACAAAAAGCGACGGCTCTGATTGGTCCACCAACAGCAATCGCCGTGGATTCAGGCCGGCAATCTGCCGGCAAAGTTCACCGCCGATACTACCGCCGGCCCCTGTAACCATTACGACCTTTTGCTCGATGAATTGACGAATTCCCGCGTTATCCAGTTCGACCGATGAACGACCCAAAAGGTCTTGGATCTCCAACGGCCGGATTCGACTTACCCGGGCCCTTCCCGAGGCCAAATCTTCGATCGCGGGGACAGTTTCGACCTGCACCCCCAAGCGCCCCAAGAACAATGCAATTTCCGCAATACGCTTGATCGGCGCCGAAGGCATAGCAATGATCGCATGCCGCACGCCCTCCAGCGAGGCCAACTGGGCAAAATCCTCGGGAACGCCCTCGATCCGCACCCCGTGAATAAATCGGCCGTGTTTCGACTCATCGTCATCCAGGATCGCCACCGGCCGCAACCCTCGGGCCGGAGTTCCAATCAGGTCGTTTACCAAAGAGGCGCCGGTATCCCCGGCCCCGATTACCACTACCCGTTCGTAGACCCGACCGCGCATCCGCGGGTTGATCAATACCCGCTCTCGGAATAAACGCGCGCTGATGCGGAAGCCACAAAATGCCGCCATGCATAACAAGAAATCAACCAAGAGCACGCCGCGCGGCGGGCTTAAGTGCCCGTACCCAAAAAAACGAAGCGCTAGCAATACTCCGGCCGAAGCCAACAGCGCAGCGCTCAGCCGAAAAAAATCGGAGAGGCCGAAGAATGTGATCATGCTACCCATTTGCCGAGCAGCGAAGAGAGCAACCAACTTGACCCCAACCACCAGCCACACCACCTGATTTCTTTCCTGTTGGTGCTCCGGTGGCACAGCGAAATCGAAGCGGATTTCATACGCCAGATACAAGCTAGCCGCAGCAACGACCGAATAGATTACGAGGAGCGCAAATCCACGTCCACCGCGATACGTTTTCGAGAATGAATCAATCATGAAAAAAATTGGGATGCGCTAAAATCACTAACCTACATGAGTGAAGAACAGCCGAGGGCTTGTGGAGCAAAATTTGTTAGTGGGAAACACCAAAACACAGCAATAACTTGTTGCGCGGTAAACGCCTGCTGCGTCAACCCACTCTCCCGGTACGCTTGCAGCAACGACTCCCGTTCCTCCGCCGAACGCATTTGTCGGCCCCGCTCATCCCGCTTCGTCTCTATCAACTCGGTCGCTATAGTTGCCATTGCGACATCATATCCCACCGGTTGTCGTTCGGATAGGAGATCTCTGGCGGACGCTTACGATCTTCCCGCAGTCGCTCAATATTCGAGAAGCGGCGGCCATCGGGGAGCGCCGTCAACATGAACGATTGCAGCACTTCGTAGACCGGTGCCGCGTTCGGGCTCGTCCGTTGCACCGGGCAGTCGGCTGCCATCGTGTCTATAATCCCTATATGCTTTGTATAGGCCGCCCATGGCACCATTCCGCCGAACGGCGTCAGGATTTGCGCCATACACTCTAGCCATCAATCGAACCCTCAAACCTTTAATGTCTTGATCCAAGCCCGATTCGCAATATGCCAGTCGATTGTGCGCTGGAATCCCTCGTCCGCATGGATCTGCGGCCGCCAGCCGAGCAATCGCTCCGCCTTGCTGATGTCAGCCCATGTCTCCTTGACATCAGCTATGTGAAAGGGTTTCCCGGCTATGATCGCCTTCTTTCCCAGAGCCTTCTCGATGAACGCAATGAGTGCTTGGATGGTGATTGGATTGCGGCCTCCGCCTAGATTGATGATCTCAAAGCCGTCGCACCCTTTGGCCAAAATGGTTCCGCGAGCGATATCATCTACGTAGGTGAAGTCCCGCGCCTGCGATCCATCCCCATACAATTCCAGCGGCGTACCTTCGTCTATCCGCTTAATGAACTTGAGTATGCTCATGTCGGGTCTTCCCGCCGGTCCATAGACGGTAAAATACCGCACCACCGTGGTCTCTATGCCATAAAGCTTGTGATAGCTAAAAGCCATGAGTTCGGCCGCCTTTTTGGAAACGGCATATGGCGACAGAGGCGAATTCACCGGCAAGTCCTCGGTGAATGGCATCGGGCATCCCGCATAAAGCGAGGAGGTTGACGCGAGCACATGTTTCTCCACGCGATGTTTCCGCATGCATTCCAAGATATTCAGGGCACCTACTGCATTTGTGGAAAGATATAGATGGGGGTTTTCCATTGAGAACCGAACCCCTGCTCGGGCCGCCAGATTGAAAACCGCATCAATCTTGAACTCGGAAAAAAGCGCATCGAGAACAGGCAGGTTTTCGACATCAAGTGCACGAAAGTAAAAATTTTCCCTGCAGGCCGTGATGCCGGAAAACCGGGAGGGGCCGACATCCGGCCCGGGCTGCCAGTCATTCTCTCCCAACAGCCTAGCCAGCCGCCAATCCTTCAGGCGCAGATCGTAATAGCTGTTCAGGTTGTCGACTCCGAGCACGGTATGTCCGTCGTGCAGCAACAGCTCGGCTACTTTGGAGGCTATGAATCCGGCAACGCCGGTTACGAGATAGGTCGCCATAATTCGTTAAACCGAATCAGCAGGATCCAGTCAGGCCTGCCGCGTCAGACATTTCATGATTCTGTTCCGCCCCCAAGCAAGTAGGCCGTGAATATCCGATCAACAACAGAGCTGATGGTAAAACGCTCCCGAGCCTCAGCCAAGGCCCTTGCACCCATTTTCTGGCGCAACGCCTCGTCAGCCAGAAGCATCGCGAGGGCCTTGGCCAAGGCCTCAACGTTGCTAATCGGAACCACAATACCAGCCTCGCCGTTGGCGGTCAATTCCTTCAACCCAGCAATATCACTGCCTACCCAAGGTACTCCCAAGGCCATGGCCTCCACGATTGAATTAGGGAAAATCTCGCCCTCAATCGAAGGCAGGCTGTAAACGTCAAAGCTGGCGAAAAAATCCGGCGTGTCGAACCGACGTCCCGTCAGCGTAACCCGTTTCTGCAGGCTCAGTGACTGGACTTCGCTTTCGACATCAGGCCGTCCTTCACCGTCGCCAACCAACACCAAATGAAGATCGGGAAAGCGATCGGCAATCTGCTTGAAGGCCTGAACCAGAATGTGCTGCCCCTTGGATGGCGGACGACGGACCATGGCCCCGACACAGCCTATGATCCGCTTTCCTTCAAGTCCAAACTCCTTTCTTATTCTCATGGGATCGGTGCGCTCCCGGTCAAAGCGCAGGGGATCATAACCATTATTCGTCACGCTAATACGGCCCGGGTTCACCCCAATCGCAACTAGCTCCCGCTGCGTGATGTTGGCCACCGTCAGGATTTGGCCAGGGAGAATCCTGTAGATGTAATTCCGCCACAAGTAATCGGGCCTCTGCTCCAGCCCGCGCACGCTGTTAACGGCATGCACCTTGCAGCCCCGCAGTCTAGCCCCCCAGTAAGCCAGAAAGGTTGCCGCAGCATTGTGGCCATGGATCACGTCGATTTCCTCGGATGCGACTATACCTCCCACTGCCCTTAACGTGCGCAAGGTGCTGAGCGGGTCGCGACGATCGTGGGCCATCGTCGGCACGATATGCACTTTGAAGCCGGCCTTGATAACCTCTCGAGCATAAACTCCGCCACTCGTCGCGAATGAAACTTCATGTCCTCGGCGGCGCAATTCCATGGCAATGGACAGGGGCTGGGTGCCGGGCCCCATGTCACTGAGTACGGATCGGACTTGAAGAATTTTCATGTACTTGGAAACGGGAGCGTTGCGCTAGGTTGGATGAATCGCCACTCTAGCAAAGAAGATTCGTAATCTGGGCGACAACGTTAGCACATGCGCGGCCTGGCGGGTCAAGCTTGGTCGGCGGCAACCAGCCTTTCTCCAGAATATCGACCATTGCGGCCTCAAGCTCGTCGGGTGTTCTCACCTCCCGCGCCAAGCCCAGCTCCACATAAGGTGCCGCCGAGACAATGATCGTCTCCGTGAGCTGGATGACGGGCCCCCCCAACAACGCAGCCTGCATTCCGACGGTTGAAGCCAGGACAATCACACAATCTACCGCGGCTAGGAGCGCCTCGAGTTCCTCCTCTTTGCTGCTGATCGTGACGTTTGCAGGCAGAGCGGTCGCCACCAACACTTCGGAAGGGTGCGGCCGTATTACGATGAGCCAGTTGGCATGCCGCCTAGCAGCGGCGATCAGTGCGGCGTCGACCCGCCTGGGGAGCGTGGGATCACCGGCGCGGGCGGTGGTAGGATGAAGGGTCGGCTCGGGCGATGACGCCCACAAAACCACTTTTTCAGTGGACCAGCCCCGAATTTCCCTCTGTGTACTTTTTGCCTCCTTCCGATAATACCTTTCCAGTTGATCGAACGCCGGGTTGCCCGTGACCACAACATCACTGGCCGACTTGCCGGAGCGCATATAGAACTCGCGCACGGCATCCGACAGCACACAGATGCGCGTCGCATAACCCGATTGTCCGATCCACGAAATCTCATCCACCCCGAAGAGATCCACGATACAAAGGGACCGAATCCCTCGTTCCTGCGCGACCAAAAAGGCCGCTTGCTCGGCCCGCGGCGAGTTGGTGGCCACCAGCAGGTCGGGGAGACAGCAGTCAAACACCCGGCGCAGCGGCCCCAGAGGCAGGAAGCTCATGCGTCCGTTCGCCTCATACCGGCGCTCGGCCTCTGCCCCTCCTTCGCGCTGCACCAAATCTGCATAGCATAAACCCAAATAAGCCGCGGTCTCGTCAGCATCTACGAGTGCGCTGTCCAGTTTCGCCGCGAGGCGCCGGCCAGTCTCAATCGCGGCAGCGTCCTCAGGGCGCACTAGGTCTTTGAACCGCAAATGCGGCACCCCATGGCGGGTCAAGACCGCAGAGGCCGTGGTCATCGCCAACACCTCAACGATAACGTTGGAATCGGTTTGCAGCGCTTGGATTACAGGCAGAACCACATTCACGTGTCCCCCTCCGTACGTCACGAACAAGATTCTCTTTTTAATCACGGTGGTCAGTAGCTGCGCTTCAGAACAAGGTTGCGAGCTGTACGCAAGAGAATCGATATATCATTCTTTACCGTGGCAGATTTAACGTATTCCAAATCCAAGGCGATCCGTTCCGCTTGGGTTGCGGTGTTGCGTGCAACGACCTGCGCCAAACCGGTTACTCCGGGTCTCACAGTATGGCGTAGGCACCATTCTGACTCGCTGTACAAGTCTCTCTGTTCGGGTACATCAGGTCTTGGCCCAACAAGGCTCATGTCGCCTCGCAGGACATTGAAAAGTTGCGGTAGTTCATCAAGGCTCGTCGACCTGAGCATTTTCCCTAAGAATGTTATACGGGTGTCATTGACGCTTGTGTGATACGGACCCGTTTTGTCCGCCCCCTTCACCATGCTGCGAAACTTGTACATGCAAAATAGCCGTCGGCCCCGGCCTACACGTTGCTGAATGAAAAGAGCCCCGCCGGGCGAACCCAATGCCACCAGAAGCCCGACCACCAGCAACAAAGGGAGCAAGGCTAGGAGCAGGAACACCGAAGCGACCAGGTCAAAGACGCGTTTGAGAGCTAGGTCCATGCGGGAAGCAGCTATTGGTTCGATTTTCATGTGGCAATGTTCGGTCAATTCGTTTGCCTAGTTGTTTGGCAAGACGAGTTTGGCCGGTGCACCTGCCGTGCGATAGACTCCTTGGAGCCACCCCATTGAGCCGGCTTCCGTCGGCACATGGCGCAGTACGAGCGGCCTCGGCGCAATCAGCGCCGCAATCTGCAAAACATCCCCATGCTGCAGTATAAAAGGCAGGTGGGACAGATTGCGGAGTTGGAAGCAGGAGCCAAGCAAATCGAGGTCAGCCTTAGCGACCCTGATATCTAAGGCTGCTGCCAACAAACCGACAAGAGCGACCTCGCCCGATCCGTGTGCCACGATTGAAATCTGGTCACGTGCCACGCCGGGGTAAGCCAGCACGTGATCGACGATCGAACTAATGTCGGTCGCAGCCATCGCGGCTAAAGGGCGGCCCCAAACTATGCCAGTACGCTGCCACATGTGCCGTGCATAATCTGAACGCCCCCTCCATGTCTCCTCCATTTCTCCCTTTCCTCTGAAATCGGGAATCACAACAAGGGTATCATCGGTCAGTAGCTCCGCGATCTCGCGGTTGATGGTGGGTGAAACCAAATCATTCTTGTCGCTTGGTGACAGATAAAGTACGGCATGCCTCGGAGTGACTGCAGTCTTGCGCCTTATTTCTAAGGCGGGGATCATTAGGCCTCCTTCCCCCGGAACGACGACTCGTTTCACAAGGTACTCGCCTACGAGTGTCGGAGGAGATTCAACCACCCGCGCCCCAGGCCCCCTAGGCATTACGGCGTCGAGCCCTGCAAGGCGGGTTAACACTTTGGTCAGTCGACTTTGAAAGTTGGTCAACTGCCTAGAATTGCTGATCGTGATGGGATGGTAACGTAACCGGGCTTCAAAGTACCGCGATACACCGCCAAAACCAATGCCGGCGTCCACTTCCGCACGAAGCGCCAAAAGTCGCTCGAGGGGGAATGTCGAGGTTACCGGCTCCGCAACAGTAGTTTCCCCGCCCGGTGGCTGCAGCCACCGGGCAAGCCACCGATAGACCGCTTCTCTTTGAGACCGCTCGAACGAATGGTTTGTGGAAAAATGTTCAACCGAAACCTTTTCACCTGCCCCGGCGGCTTGAAAAATTGATAGGACCTGTGGGAAGTGTTTAATGCGAAAATCAGCGGTCCAATCCTCCATGGTGACATATTGCAAGGGAGTCGGCACTTGGAGAGTACTTATCTCCGGATGGTCGGAGTAGCGCAATACGCCAGGAAAGTGATTGCAGTCGCAATGCGGCGGTGCCGGGTACAAGAGGGTCCGAAACTCGCAGGTAAATCCGACTATAGACGTCACTCGTGGGCGGGGATCGAGTGCTGCGAGAATCTGGGTCTGCAACCCCCCGCCCGATGCCCCAGCTACTCCTATTTTATTCCGATCCACCCGCGGCATTGTCCCCAAGAGATCTAGACCCCGCAGATTCGTTTGGGCCATAATTGTCTGGTGTGAAACGCCAATCGCAAGATCTTCATAATGGTGCTGTGGTGTCGAAAGCACGATAAATCCTTGTCGGGCTAGATTCAGACAGAATTGTTGCACGTCGACGTAGGCGTTGTCGTAATCTCCATAATGGCCAGTCGGCGTTAAAATCGCCGGCAAGTTTCTGTCATCCCCTGTCGGTTCATAAAGCAAGGCCGTAACAAACACACCGGGCCACACTTGATAGCTCACTTGCCGCACCTTAGCCCAGGGATGTTCAATTGTAGACGAGTACCTTGGGGCCAATTCTAGATGTGGAGACAGACGACTAAGCCCCAATGTTCGCCATAGGTTAGCCCGAATACTATCTCTTTGCGACAAGAACTCCTCTATCCCGCCACTTCTTCCGCGAGGAGCTGCAGACATTGCCTCAAAATATCCAACGATCCCAGAGCGCACCTCTTCGCTCGTTGTTGTTTCCGCACTTTCGGCAACGCCAACATCCAAGAGCAGAATTAATGCGAAGCCAAGATGCCGACACATAGCGTTGGTGCGGCTCAAAAAGCCCCTCGATGAACCGACAGGCAAATCAGGGTGATTCATACGTAATATGGGGTGTGCGCTTGAATGAACTTAGCTGCTTTTTTACCTATTAGATACCGTAAAAGCCGCAAGTGATCTGATCGCGGAGCCTGGTTTTTTAGCGGGGTCGGCTGCAGCGCGCGTTTTCGGAGCGAGTTCCGCCAATTCATCGCCGGAAAGCTCCTGCGAGGATGCTATGTCCGTGCTGCTTTTCTGTTCGGAGTCGTTCACGTTAATTTTTTGAGTTCAGACAAGTGCGTACCTAGTTACATCTTTGATCGGAATCGTCGAGAAGCGACCAAGAGGGCTCGTCCTGCACCATTAAGGTTTCGCTCAACATGCGCGACAAAGAATCGACGAGTAAGCGAGAGGTCGATCATAGCGCGATTTATAAAAAGCACGTCTTTGTTGTTCGGAGTAAAACGTATCATCTCAAATCCTGCTTGCACTAACCTTGTCTTCGCCTGCTCCGTCCTACTTTTAAGCTCAGGATACCAAAAGTCATGAAACTCGACTGTAATCTGTGCACACCGCTGCAGAAGTTCTAAAGGGCTATTCAACAAGACTTCCAACTCGGCTCCCTCGATGTCCATCTTTAACAGATCTATCCGAGGGGAGCCCGTAAAATCAATAAAATCAGCTAGAGTAATTACATCGACTGACACATGGTGGATCTTGTCCATTCGATCGTGTACCACCTGAATAATTTCTTTCGCCAATAGTGAACCGCTGAGGCGATGGGACTCATCAAAATTAAAGAAGATGCGATCTCGGGCACCCCCAACAGCCACGGGCATGCATCGTATACCTGGAGCGAGGTGAGTGAGAGCTTTGTGAAGATGCGGAGCAGGTTCGGCCGCCCAAACCCGGCATCCATATTTCTTACGAACCCCAACCGCGAAAAGACCTTGGTTACAACCAAGGTCACCAACCACAGATTCGTGTGTTAATGGTGCCCGCAAAAAAGTGTGCTGGCTAATTCGATCGGTAAACGGGAAGACGTTCATTGTTAATGTTGATGGAAATTGCAGAATTATATACAGCAAACGAGCATTGATAAACTTCTGTTTTTTAACGTCCTCGTGCTTAGTTGCGACTCAGACTCGCATTAGCCGAAGCCTGAATATATAGCCAAGGACAAAAGCAAAAAGCAGCCCGACTCCAGTGACATTTGTCGCTCGAGTGAATCCCTGCCATGGCCCTAAACTTGTCACACCCGCCGCTAACGATGTTCCAATCACAAATGCCAATAGTTTTGCTAACGCCGCGGGCCGGAAGAATGCCGACCCCATACCGGCCGCGACCAGCACGAGACCATAACCTATCGCTTGAATCAGAATCAAAATGGCATAGGCAAGACCAATCCCAGGAAGACCGAGCCATGCGCCACAAACCAAATTGACCGGAATCGCGAACAAGAGAACGACTAAATTTGGGAGCACCATCTTCTTCGTACACCCAGATATGATAATCACACGCGAAAAAGCGTGAGAAACCGCAAGAATAAGCATGCCAACGGCACAATAGGCAGCGATGTGCGCGACCAATGTCAGGCTGCTTCCTTCCTCCGATCTAATTCCACCATAAATCACCCGTGCGACATCCCCTCCAGCATATACGACGACCCAGGCAAAAGGGAGAACCGCCAGCAGCAACAACAAGGTATCATTCTCAATCCGTCCAAGCGCCTCACGCTTACCCAAGACAGCCAACGCGCGGGCCCAAGCCGGCTCTAGCACGACGAAGATACCCCCGACAATGACGCTGTAGATGATCATCGATAATCTGTCGGCATAGCCGTATGCTGCGATCCCACCCTCCCCCATCCGCGACGCCATCGACGATGTGATGAGCGCAGTGAGGCTTTGCAGCGCGGTGACAATGACGAGAGGGCCGGCAGAAGCAGTGGATCGAATTGAGCGAACCGTTGATGTAACCACATGCCGCAATGTCCCGATAGCTTTGGACCAAAATCTTATTGCATTCACTCTGACCTGTAACGGCAAGAGGGCGAAGTTCACTCCCGCCATCAGCAGCGTAGCGACGGTGATTGCTATGAGGTATGTTTTTACCAACTCCGCCTGACTGCTGCCATGATATTTACCAACCCAAAGGGCAATGAGCGCCGAGAGATTAATTAAAATCGGATTGACCGCATAGAGAACATACCGACCCAACGACCGCTGCATTGTCGCAAACAGGTTCATCGCGGTGATGGCTATAGGGTACAGCGAGAAGATGAGTACGTTTGCGACAAATAAATCCCGGGTTGCTCGATCAAAACTCGGAGCAATCACCTCACTAGCCACCATACATACGGCGACGATTACCAAGGAAAATGCGACAGAGAGCGTTTCGGTCGCAAGAACAAAACGAGAGGAGACAATCGAAAACTTCAGCATACCTCCAGCCGCAGCGCGCCGAACTAGTTCCGGCAACAGAACAGTGGCGATGCCACCGCTGACAAAAGCCACCTCCCAAACGCTAAATAGCTGCAGGCAGAGGAGGAGTGAATCTGCCGCCCCAGTCGCTCCCATGACTACGGCAATCTGCTGCACCCTGAGAAAACCGAGAAACTTACCAAAGATGTTGACCAATAGAACAATCACGATTGTCAGTGAGTTACTTGACAACAGTGTGCGCAATCTATCCGTGAAACTCATGGTTGTCCCGATGGGGCTCAAGGCTTCGACGCAGGATAGTTAATATCCCGCCACCTCAGGATGGGCTGCTCCAGCAGCCTCGCGCCTAGCCATCCGAGTATTATCGATAGGCCGATGAACAGCACGGAGTCGCTCCACGATCCAATATTTACCATGCGATAGAACCATCCCCGGAATTCCGTCATCCCCGGAAGCTTGAAGACAATGGCGTGCGCCAAGTAGATTGTGTAGGAGTAGATTCCTAACCATGCTAACGGCCGGATCAGCCAGTGGTACCAGGGCCGACCAGAACTGGCAACCGCGTCTGGCGGAACCACAGCCAAAGCCACTGCCCAAAGAAACCAAATGCTCAGCACGGAGAATCCGACGCTCCAGAATATCGCCGGCGAGGTCTCGATCGAATTCTGATAGAGAGCCAGAACAAACGGCACAACCGAGATGATGACAGCATATTTGAGCTTGGGCAACTGCGTACCTAACCATGCGGCGCGATACTGCGTCAGGTAGCCCAGAAGCACTCCCCAGGCCAGCGCGTCGATCCGTAGGTGCGTGGGATAGTATATTTTCTCCCAGTCCGCGCCGCCCAACGCGACGGCACTGCGACCACAGAGCACTATCGCGCAAAGCATCAGCAGGCCCGGCACGAAGCAGTCCCCCGTCGTGCTGCGGCCCTTGGCCCGCAAAATCAACCACCCAGTCAGCAGTATGGGCAGAGCGATATAAAATTGTTCCTCGACCGCTAGGCTCCAGCTGTGGCGCCACCGCATGGTGTCCGGAAAGTAGTTCTGGATGAACAGAAGATTGGGCCAATATTTTCCCAAGTCCAAAGCGGTAATATTGGGATCTACCACCGCCACGGAGGCCATACCGATACCATAAAAGACGAAGTATGACGGCCAAATTTTGCAACCCCGCCTGAACCAGAAACGTGGGAGATTGATGCGGCCAGATTGATTAATTTCTCGGAACAGAATTTGGGAAATGAGGAAACCAGATATCACGAAGAAAAGATCAACACCTACCCATCCCACCGCGGATAGGAATCTAGCAGCATCCGCCAATGCACCGATCTCTTCCGGCAGTGGCATGTGCCGGAAAAGGATCAGCAGAGCCGCACCTCCTCTCAAAACATCGATTCCAAAATAGCGCGATGGCTTGGCGGACATGAAATTTAGGGGCTCGACTGAAATGCAGGATTCTACCGGCGGCCGGATTAGAGACACCGGATACCGTATCGCCTGAACCAGGAGTCCAGCGCGAAGGCCGCCCAGATAAAATAGCTCTCGTCCCTGGACTGGGCCATGTGGGCCCTCAGCGCTTCCTTCAAATAACCGTCTGGCAGGAGATGCCCGGGAAAGTGGCGGTCGTCCAGCAACCGGCCCTCCAGTTCGGCCTTCAGCTCGTGGCGGAACCAACCCGCGAGCGGCACCCTGAATCCATGTTTCCCCCGCTGGGCGAGGTGCGCCGGCAAGTGCCTGCTCAGAATATCGCGCAGCGGCTTTTTTCCCCGCGTCAGCGTGGACATTTCCTCGGGCGGCATCCGCCTTGCAAAGTCGATCATCCGTTGGTCCAAGAAGGGCACCCTGACTTCCAGTCCGGTCCACATGGTTATCCGGTCGGTTTTTGGTAGCAACTGCCCCGCCAGCTGTCCTTCGATCTCTTCCTGGATCGTGGAGCGGGAAACATCGGCCACGTGCTTCGAGCGGAATCCCGGAGGCAGCGACTGTTCCATACGCGCCACGTGGGCCGGGTCCACCGGACCCGAGAAGAACCTCGGGTCTTGCAGATGGCCCATCAGTGACCTAAGCCGGCGGCAAGTTGCGGATCTCCCCAAGAGGCTAAGCCCTAGGGCCCGTCGCATGGCCTGGAGAGGGCCCCTGGCGTGAAGAGACTGCACCCACTTCTTAGCGCGCAGGGTCCGGAAACGAAGATAGCCACCAAAAAGTTCATCACCACCATCGCCCGACAAGCACACCTTAACCTGTGACCGGGCAAATGCGGACAGCCTGAGGAGCGGGAGGATAGCCGGGTCAGCGATGGGCTCGTCCATGGCCTCGAGACCGGAATCGAGCAGCTGCAGGAGATCGTGAGCCGCAATGAACTCCGTATGATGCCGCGTGCCAAAGTGGGTGGCGACTTCCCCGGCGAAGTCAGCCTCGTTGCTCCGTTTGACCTCCTGAGACTCGCCAGCGAACCCAATGGTAAACGTGGAGAGTTCCGGTCGGCGCTTCGCGGGGGTCAGCGCCAGCAACAGACTGGAGTCGATACCGCCGCTCAGGAAGAGGCCGACCGGCACATCCGCCACGAGCTGATCCTCGATCACCGCCCTTAGTTGGGATTCCAAGTCGGAATCGGAAGTCAGCCCATCAGCGGCCCCGATCACCCTTCGTCCGCCATGAATGCCTTCCTCGACCTTGCCGTCACGCGCTCGGAGAAAGCCGCCAGGCGGCAGCTTCCGCACACCCTTGATCAGGGAATAGGGCGGTGGAACCCAGCCGTTAAGCAGATAGGAACTCGCCGCCGCCATGTCGGCTTCGCATTCCATCCGGGCATACCGAAGGGCTTCAACAATGGCCCGGATTTCAGAGGCGAAAAGCAGGAGTCCGTTCCTGACGGCGTAATACAAGGGCTTAATGCCCGCCGGATCGATCGCCGCGTAAAGCTCGCCCGCCGTACTATTATAAAAGGCGAAGGCATACATCCCGTTCAGCCGCTCATGCATTACCTCGCCAAGATCCTCGAAGAGATGCAGCAGAACCTCCGAATCGCTTTGCGACTTGAGGGTGTGGGTCCGGGCCAACTGCGCCTGCAGCTGCTTATATCCGTAGATCTCCCCGTTAAATACCAGCGCCAAGCTGCCATCCTCGTTAAAGAGCGGCTGCGCACCTCCCTCGAGATCGATGATGCTCAGCCGGGCATGAGCCAAACAGGCCCGTTCATCGGCATAATCCCGGATGCCGTCGGGACCGCGGTGGGCTAGGCGCTGTATCATGACACGTGCCAGTTGCGTGGCGGTAGCCTGGGAAGTCTCGGCGCTCAGTCGGAAAGTACCTGCGATGCCACACATAATGTCGTCAGCCCTGCCGCAACGTCCTGATTTTCTCCTGAGGGGTCGTGAACACAGTTGCCGCCGCCAGGAAAAATATTGCGGTAAGGCCGCCATTGAAGAAGACCGCGTCGTAAATGGTTACCATCAGCAAGATCAGCGGAATCACGATGAGGAGCCTACGATGGGCGATCGGCTGCGAATATCTCCGCAGCATGGTTGAAACTGGGCACACCAACAGCAGGGCGAACAAGATGCAGTAGCTTGCTAGCCCCTGTACGCCCATCTCCGTAGCCAACAACGCGGCCGTATTATGGGGGGTCGGGCTCTCGATCTCGCTAAAGGCGTTGTGCATGAAATACGAACTGGCCGTGCCGATGCCCTGTCCGAAGGGGAAGGAAACCAGAGAATGGGCGGCAGCCCGTAAATACTGCAGGCGCTCGATGTTGGAAAAATTCGAGTCGAAATTTACGAGACTGACCAACGAATCAGGATTCCCTACGTCCTCGCTATCAAAAAGGAAGAGGCTGAGGATTGCGCCCGCTACTATCAACCCCATGACCCGCATGCCTGTCACCAAGCGCGTCCGGCCGACCGCAGCCACCGCTACGATGCAGGCCAGCGCGGCAAGCATCGAGGCGCGGCTGGTATGAAAATGAATGGCGACCAAGCCGAGGCCGATTGAAACCAGATAGAAATATCGCTTGGGCCCGGGAGAGAGCACATAGATGGAGGGCAGCGCCACCCCGAACAGCAGGATGAAGATGGACGCGTAGTTGTTTTCAGCAACCGTCACAAAAGAGGACCATTCAAGTGCCCATCCCCAGCGCGCCCGGCCGATGCCGTAGAGAGAAAGCGGTAAAGTGATCCAGGCAGCGCAGAAGACAAACTGGCTGAGTGCACCCGGCCGGCCAAACGCGAATACGCCGGCGATGAAAATGATAGCTACGAAGAAATATTGGAAAAATTCCGAGAATAGGCGCACGTCGATCACCGACGGGGAGAGAAACACGGACGTGGTCGGAACCACGCACAAGCCTACCAAAACCATCATCGCCGGGCGCCCAAACCTTAATCCCCCGTCCGCCACCCTTGAATTCTGTGCGATCAGTAGCGTGACTACTGAAAGAAGGAAGGCGAAGAGCCCTGCCCAGATATAAGGGAATGGCAGCAGAATCGAAAGCAGATAGCCCTTCAATAACGTGAGCGGCAGTCCCGGCAAATCGATAGTATCGGCCTTCATGAGGAGGTTGTTCGAGCTGGCTTAGTTCTAGCACTCTTCGCAGTCGACCGTTCAAGGCTCGCTAGCATGGCGGCAAAGCACAAACTAAGCCTTAACGCATGGCTAACTGGCGCAGGAGTGATGTCATCCACGGGCCTAGCTCAAACACAAACTAGGCTTACGCGGTGCGCTTTGATACCATATCTCGATCGCTGCAAGCGCGCGCAGTTGCCTGGTGTAGTTCTGCTGACTGGCACAGTGGGCCTTTATCATGCCCTCGATAACTCCGACATCAAACAACTGTGAAGTTAGTGAGTCAGGAGCGAAGAGCATCCGTCGACAATAGGCACCTCCATCGGACTTAAACCACTCGCCGATCGGCACAGTAAACATCTGTTTCGGTCGATTGAGCAATTCCCGGCCGATCAATGGCTCGATTGCCTTGCGCATCATGTGCTTCGTCTGCCCACCCCGCAGCTTGAACCGACTGGGTAGGTTGAAGGCGAACTCGATCATGCGATAATCCAGAAAAGGAGTTCGGGCTTCGATCGAGTGTGCCATGCCCATGCGGTCAGGCTTGACTAGGTTATTGCCCGGCAGGAGCAACAGAAAGTCGATGGCCAACGCCTGATTGACTGCGTCCAAATGCGAATATCGGCGCAGGATACTCAACACCTGTTCCATCGGCTCATGCCCGGCTGTTGCTCGCAGAAGGCCTTGGTTGTAGAGGCCCTTTTTCATGCCCTTGGAGAATAGGCTCGTGCGCTCCAAGTAGGAAAGCAGCCTGCTTTGGCCGTCCCGCCCGTCTCCGGCACCGTCCTCCAATTCCACGTACTTGTCGTACCCCGCGAATAGTTCGTCGCCTCCGTCTCCGGTCAGCACCACTTTCACGTGCTCCGACGCCAGTCCGGAAACGTGGTAGGTGGGCAGAAAGGAAACGTCTCCATGCGGTTGATCATTGTGGAACGAGATTTTCGGCCAGATGCTCAGGTCTTGGGACTTGAACATACGCAGGTAATGATCGGTGTTGAATCGCTTTGCCGCCATCGCGGCAAACGGTGATTCGTCAAAGCGCCGATCGTCGAACCCGATACAAAAGGTTTTGGTCGGCGTTGAAGAATAACGCCCCATCAGGCCGACTACCGTGCTGGAATCGAGGCCGCCAGACAGAAAGGCTCCAAAGGGAACGTCACACCGCATGCGGATGCGCACTGCATCACCGAGGATGGCAATGAATTCGGCCACTGCTTCCTCCTCACGGGTATCTTCGCGGATTTGCGGATTTAGTTTCCACCATGCCTCCTCGGTAACGCGACAACCAGATGTCACCGTTGCGTGTCCACCAGGCGAAATGTGCCAAATATTCCGGTAGATGGTGCGTGGCGGGGGCACATAATTATAGGTCAAAAACGCATCCAAGGCACAGATATCGATTTCCGCTGGAATGTCACAATCTAGCAGGGCCTTGATCTCCGAAGCGAAGATGAACCGCTCCTCGTCGGCATAATAATACAGGGGCTTCACCCCCGCACGATCCCGGAATATATGCAGCAGATCCTTGCGCCGATCAATAATGGCGATGGCAAACATCCCATTCAACCGCCGGACAAAATCAGTTCCCCAGCACTCGTAGGCCCGCAGTATCACTTCGGTATCGCTGTGAGTCGAACAGGGAAAGCCAGAGTTGGCCAGCTCTTGCGCCAACTCGATGTAGTTAAAAATCTCCCCGTTCTGGACAACGATCACCTGCCGGTCAGTAGATATGAACGGTTGCTTCCCCGCATCGATATCCAAGATGGCCAAGCGCCGGTTGCCCACCGAAAACGCCCCTGAGGTAATGTATCCCTCGCCATCGGGTCCGCGGTGCTGCAACGTGCGCGCCATCTTCGCCATGGCGCCCGGCGGCGGCTGCCCGTTGATCGTTACATATCCGAATATTCCACACATGTAATTAAAGGGGTTGTGATTAAAGACCTAGACCGGCTTGGGCGTGGTACCGCCCGATTCCAATAGACTGACCCTGCTGCGCAGTTCGTGATTGAGTTCCGCAAGACGGCGTCCGCTCGCGGTTTGCAAATCCATCCACAACCGGCGAATGGCCGAAATTTCTTCTGCCGCATTCACGGCCGCAGTAAATTCCGCGAGCGTGGTGCTCCGTTGGTGAAACGCACGCGAAAGGATGACACTGGTGGAGCCGAGACGCACATGCTCAGCGAGCAAAAGTCCCGCAGGCACAGGCTGCACTGCGGACAACCGGCCCAAGCCGCCAAACCCAAAGGGGATCGACTTGGAAGCGATCCGTACCGCCAGTCGCTCCACGAAGCCATTCGTGAGTGCGCCGAAAATAGTGGGCAGACCCAGCGACAGCCGGAGATCGTTCAGGCCGATGTAAATTTCGGATAGGCCCGGCACATCCCACCAATGCTCAAGGCAGGAAGCCGCCTCTTGGGTCTCCACGAGCGGAATAAAGGCCGCTCGGCCGTTCACCAAGTCGGCAAAATCCCAGACCTCTTTGGCCTGCCTAAACATGGGCTGCATGATCGCATTGGCGCCAGCAGCTAGAACCGCGTCTATCTCCGCCCGACTTTCGGCATGGAGCGGATTGGTCCGGGCGAGGATATAAGCCTGAGGGCTGCGGGCACGAATGGCCGCAATGTCCCCGGCGGTATGTGCGTTGATGGGGGTGTCCAGTCCCGCTTGCCGCTCCCGTTTACCGTGAATCTCCAGATCGACAAAGATACGGTCAACGCCTGCTCCGACGGCATGCTCAGCGATGGCAGGATCATTACTGATTAGGTAAAGATTCAGATGCCTAGCTGCTGTATGTGTATTATTCAATCAGAGGAAATTCCTGAAGATTGTTGGCCACCATCTCGGCGATTTTGAAGTCCCACTCGGTATCGATATCCAAAGCCTCATGCGGCGATTCAATCTCCAGCGGGATGGCCTTTGCTCCAAGAAAGGACCTTGAAGAGCGGAGCACCGCCGGAGCGATTAAGAATAGACTTCCGGTGGCGATATATACCTGCGGCAGATCTTGGTTGAGGGGCACTGGTTCGCTGCCCGTGGCATACGGCAAGAGGTGCTGGCCCTCCAATTTAAGCACCCATTTGGGATGCACATGAATGCGCGTCACGGCCAAAATCGTCTCCAACGAGTTTCCATGGAAAAGTTCAATGCCTTTACAGATGACCCGCGGGGTCCTGAACGGCGACGTTGGCTGCAACAGCAACACGCCATCAACAGGTCCCCTATTTTTTTCGTACCAATCCAACGCATGTAGAGAAACGTCCACGGACGATGCGTTATCAGTCGCGAGTTCCGCCGGCCTCAGCCAAGGCACTTGAGCTCCAGCAGCCAGCGAGACCGCCGCAATCTGCGGGTCGTCCGTGGAAACGAGAATATCGCAGATCTCACCAATATTCTTAGCTGCATCGATCGACCAAACGATCATGGGTTTGCCCCCCAATAGCTTCAGATTCTTGCCAGGCAGGCGTTTCGACCCCCCTCGCGCCGTAATCAGGGCCAAGATTCTCATTGGGAGATGAAACTCCGGAGAATTCTCAAACCGACCGGTCCGCTTTTCTCGGGATGGAACTGGCAACCAGTGATTCGATCTCGCCGGATGACCGCCGGCAACGAATGCCCGCCATACAGGCAGTCGGCCAAACGGTGCGCCGCATCGGACGGCACGGCCATGAACGAGTGCACGAAATAAGCGGCTTCACCGCTACGGACGTCACGCAGCAGGGAATCGCTCCAATCTTCCCCTTCCTTCGTCATGACGAGGGAATTCCAGCCGATATGGGGAATTTTTTGCAGGTCGCCCGCTTGCGTCTTGTCCGGCACTGGAATCACGCGTCCCGGTATCAGCCCCAGACCAGTGCACCGCCCGAATTCTTCGCTTTCATCCAGTAGCATCTGCATCCCAAGGCAGATGCCCAGCAGCGGGATCCGACGCCGGGCCACTTCCTGGACCACGGTCACCAGGCCTAGGTTCGCCAAGGCCAGCATGGCATCGCCAAAGGCCCCCACCCCGGGCAGAACCACTCGCTCAGCGTCGAGAATCAGCTTGGGATCGGCGGTGACTATGGTTTTCGCGCCGCAGTGCTCAAAGCCCCGTTGCACACTCAATAAGTTGCCAACCCCGTAATCGATAATCGTAACCTCAGGTGTTCTCATAATGTCTTACGCAAAGGCCGGCGGCCTGTGCAGCGGTCCTAATTTTCTCCAAGTCGGAACGATTGTAATGCAGAATGTCAGCCATGGCCACCGCGTCTGCGCCACCCGCATGCACGACCTTCACGAAATCGTCGGGCTTGCCCATGCCACCACTGGCTATGACCGGTACATTGACCTCGGCGGTAACGGCCGCCACCAGCGATACATCGAATCCCTTGCGGGTGCCCTCGCGGTCAATCGAAGTCAGCAGGATTTCTCCTGCCCCCATGCTTACGCCCCGCTTGACCCATTCGATGACATCCAATCCGGTCCGTTCGCGGCCATTCGCCGTGTACACTTCCCACTTGTCGGGCGCGACTTGCTTCGCCTCGATGGATAAGACCATGCATTGGCTGCCAAACCGGCGGGCAATGTCCGTGATGAGCTGCGGGTTGGCCACGGCCGCCGTATTGACCGCGACCTTGTCAGCCCCAGCGCGAAGAATTTCAGTCGCATCTGAAATCGAACGGATGCCGCCGCCCACTGTCATCGGAACAAAGATATCCTTGGCCGCAGCCCGGACAATTTCCCCCAAGTGATTGCGTCCATAGAGACTGGCCACACAATCCATATAGATCAGTTCATCCACCCCTTGGTTGTAATATCTCAACGCATAGTCGTTGGGATTTCCCATGACCCGCAGGCCTTCCAGGTGAATACCCTTGATGAGGTTAGGGCCCTTGATGTCTAGGCGCGCGATTAAACGAACATTTCTCACGTTAAAGGGGCTTACTTTTTCTCATGCCAGACGGCGTGCTTTAGCCGCCAAGTCTCGCCCTCATGCGCCCAGAGATGCGGTGAGCGGAACCGATCAACCGTCTCCCGGAAGCGGTCTTCGGTGATGCCGATATATTCGAGGAATTCCTTGTAGTATTTCCGAGGGAACTCCTCGTCGTACTTCTTGACCAAATTCACCCCTTCCTCCCGCGTGATCTTCCCGTTGCGGATTTCCTGCGCCGCATCGTATGTCGCCCGACCGATGCCGAACTTGGTCAGCGTGGTGAAATAGTGAAACATGTCTATCTGATCGTCGATGCTGCTGTATTTCGAATAGGTCCCTTCGGTGCGCTCGGAATTTGCCTGGAACCCCGTATTCTCCACCGCGTAGTAGTAACACTCTTGGGGATCCCACTTCAGGTAGTACCCCAGATAGTGCACCTCGACCCCGCGGCTCTTGAGATAGTCCGCGTCCGGCGCGATGTATGGCGCGAAATCATTGAGAGTAAAGTGCTTCTCCGCGATGATGTCTTTAACCTGCCGACCGCCGAGAATCATTTCCTCCGGGCTCCCCACCGAGAAAAACTTACGGTCCATTGTCGGCTTGTAGTTTTCCGCCGACGCATTGCCGTATTCCGCCTGATTTTCGCCGTACATCACAAGCTTGACGCCAAACCTCGCAGCCATGAGCGGCCCGATGATACGCTGCCCCACGATGAAGGGTTGGAAGGGATGCAGCAGGTTGAGAAAGGCCTGTTGCGTCAGGTAACGGTGCAGGCGACCGTTCGGCGTGAAGAGGATGTTGTCCAGCCCGCCGACATGGATCCAGTTCTCGAAGTTCTTCCAACCGATCTGCGTGTACTTGTGCGGTGCCCACGTGACGGTGAGCGGGTTCATGCCATACTTGTACTTGAGAATATGCGACGTATAGGCGCTGTCCTTGCCCCCGCTTCCGGGCACGATCACGTCATATCCGCCATCATTTCGCCGGTGCTGGTCCAGCACCTTGAGCAGGGCCTGCTCACGCTTGTCCCACTGGATCTGCCCGTCCTTGGCTTCATGATAGCGGCAGGCGTCGCAAACCCCATCGTCACCGAACCCAATCGTCGCCTTCTTTTCATCGTGGCGGTGCTTGAATTCGACGGAGGAACTTGGTCGTTGGTTGGAAATCACACAACGTTTGCAGAAAAGCACGTTTTCAGGGAGGCCAAAGTACGCTTTAGTCATGGTTGAAGGCGAATGAAGGTATAAAGGTTAGGATGGATCGGAGAGGAGCACAGACGCCGCACGAGACGTAATACAGCATTCACGCGGAACCCTGGGATTGAAGCAATAGCGCATATGCTGCGGCGGCAATCATTTGATGATTTCCAGTTTCGCAAAGTGCGCCCGCGCCTTTTGCAAATCAGCCACCGTGCCGATGTCATTCCAATACTCGTGCACCGGAAACACCGCCACCGGCATTTTCTCCCGGAGGCAGGTGTCGATCAGGTCGGTCATGTTGCCATGCTGCCCGGCCGAGAGGCGGTCCAGGGCCCCGGGGGAAACCGCATAAATTCCGGCATTGCACAGAAATCTCTCCGAGGGCTTTTCGACCAACGCCTTGACGATGTGCCCGTCGGACTTGATGAC
>Ga0315905_10000774_pt1 | contig 35035 bp, 34 predicted proteins | sample LakEriMetagenome_5_FD_203522 | JGI IMG/M metagenome (GOLD analysis project Ga0315905, IMG submission 203522) | Freshwater fungal communities from buoy surface, Lake Erie, Ohio, United States - Buoy 4 MA121 | ecosystem: Environmental > Aquatic > Freshwater > Lake | place: USA: Lake Erie, Ohio... | reverse complement strand
GAGCGTTAGCTGCACGGGAAGGCCTTGGTCGTTATCGTCGGTGTGATCGTGGCGATTTCGGATGCCGACAATCCTTAGAAGCGGTCCTTATAGGATCTACTTCTACAGTCACGAGCTAAATGAGCCTCCCCATGTTCATGTTGACAGAGATAAGGCGTCATGCAAAGTCTGGCTTGTTCCTGTGGCATTGTCCTCGAGCCTTGGATTTAGCGCCAGAGAGCTGCGCGAGATTGAACGGCTGGTCAGCTTGAACCGAGCTATCATGCTTATAGCATGGGAGGAGTTTCATGGCTAACCCTGGCGAGCAGGTCACAGACGTTTCCTTGACAGAAGACAGACTGATCGTTGACCTGGCTGATGGACGATCTATCTCGGTGCCGTTGGCTTGGTTCCCAAGGCTTCTGCATGCATCATCCCAGGAGCGTAACAACTGGGAGATTGCAGGTGCTGGCTACGGAATCCACTGGCCAGATGTTGATGAGGACTTAAGTGTGGAAGGCCTTCTACGTGGAGCACCAGCGCCCCAAGTAAAGACATTGGTCAGCTAACACCTCCATGCACCTGTGACGCCAACGCAAGGCTATCTTCTTCGCTGAGAACACCTTGCGGCCATGTGATAGCGAGCGATGGGCTCATTACCAATGCCCCGCACTCAGCGGGGAACTCGGAATAATGACAAGGCTGGCTGCTTCCGAGTATAGTTCCGATTAGCATCGATCTCCTCGACCTGCTCAAGCGTCCTGAAGGCAAGACGCTGGAGTTCAAGCGTGATCTCTCCTCGCCGGATGGGGCGTTGAAAAACGATCGTGGTCTTCGCCAACACAGCCGGCGGCATCCTGCTGATCGGGGTGGAGGATCGCAACCGCAATGTGCGCGGCGTGTCCGACCCGCTGGATGAGGAGGAGCGGCTCGCCAACCTCATCAGCGATCGGATCAGCCCTCGGCTCATTCCGGAGATCAAGACCCTGTCCTGGCGGCAGACGCAGGTGCTGGCGCTGTAGGTTCATCCCAGCTGATGCCGGCCCCATCACCTGATCCACAAGGGGCCTGCCGCAGGCGTCTATGTGCGGGTGGGCTCCACCAACCGCCATGCCGATGCCGAGCTGATCGAGGAACTGCGGCGTTTCTCCCGGTGCGAGGGCTTCGACGAGCAGCTCTTGCCGGGCCTAAGCTCGGGAGCCATCGACTTCCGAGTGACTTCCGAGTCGTTCGCACCCTTCCGCGAACTCCGCCGTCGCGATCTGGAGACCCTGCATCTCGTGGGCGACCACCAGGGGCAGACCGTGCCGACAGTGGGCGGCATGATCCTCTTCGGCCATGACCGCGAGCGGCACTTTCCAGATTCCTGGATTCAGGCCGGGCGCTTCGCCGGCAGCGATAGGAGCCGCATCCTGGATCGGATCGAGATCCACGCCTTCCTCGTGCAGGCCGTGGAGGAAGCGATCGCCTTTGTGCAGAAGCATTCCTGGCATGGCGCCACCATCGGCGCGGTGCGCCGCACCGACCGCTGGAGCCTGCCCCCTGAAGCCGTGCGCGAGGCCCTGATCAATGCGGTGGTCCACACCGACTATTCCTAGCGGGGTGCACCGATCCGGCTGTCGATCTTCGATGACCGACTGGAGATCGAAACTCCCGGCCTGCTGCCCTTCGGCCTCACGGTGGAGGATCTGCCCCATGGCGTATCCAAGCTGCGCATTCGCGTCATCGGCCGCGTCTTCCAAGCCGATCTTCGAGGAGATCGCCACCTGTGGGATTGCCGCCATCATCGGCCTGTCGGCCCGGGCCACGCGCACGCGGCTGGCCCGTCTGATCGATCGCGGGCTGGTGCGCGAAAATGGATCGGGGCGGATCACCACCATGTCGCCCATTGAGCCCGGGTCCCTCTACGCCAACCATCCCCGCTTCAAGACCTTGCTAGCCAGAGCTGAGGCAACGACTGATGACGGCAGAGGTGGCTACAATGTGAGCACGCCTGTCTGAGGTCGCCATGGTTCGGGCGAAGCTTGTCAAAATTGGGAACTCGCGGGGCGTCCGTCTCGCCAAGCCGTTACTTGAGGTTGCGGGGCTTTCTGATGAGGTCGAAATCGAGGCTGCGCCTGGCGTGCTGACGATTAGACCCTCTGCACATCCAAGAGCAGGCTGGGCAGAAGCGGCTGCAGCAGTCGATCCAGATGGTCTTCTCGATGAAATGAGCAGCACCCGCTTTGACGACGAAGAGTGGTCGTGGTGACAGAAGAAGCTGTCTCAAGAGGGGATATCTACCTTGTTTCCCTTAATCCCACGCGAGGATCAGAAATCAGGAAAACGAGGCCGTGCCTTGTCGTTTCCCCGGATGAGTTGAATGCCCATCTCCGTACGTTTATCGTTGCGCCACTTACAACAGGTGAGCATCCCTATCCTTTTCGCATACGTTGCCGATTTGATGATAAAGATGGCCATGTGGTTGCCGATCAGCTCAGGGCTGTCGATAGAGACCGGTTGATTAAGCACCTAGGCGTTTTGGACGAAGACACGCTTGATGAGGTGCTCAGTGTTTTGCAGGCTATGTTTGCTGTGTAGCGGCCTGGCTAACACAGCCAATTACCTGAGCCGCCCCCGATCACCATCGACGCACTGGAGGAGGGTTCGTGACACACACTCACTGCTGCCAGGTGATGGCAAGCGCTGTTCGCCGTAGCACTGTCGACACATTAACCTAGTGAAAGCACTCAACCCGAACTGACCACCTTTCCCATTCTTGGAGAACACGTAACATGGAACTCGCTGGCGGTTGTCACTGCGGCGCAATTCGCTACCAAGTCGCGGGAGATCCGCTGACGCATGCGCTTTGCCATTGCTCCGATTGTCGTCGTCATGCCGGGGCACCAATGGTGGGTTGGACCATGTATCCCGAGGCTGCCCTCCGGGTGGTTCGAGGTGTACCCAAAATCTACAAGTCGTCGCCCCATGTCCAACGTCACTTTTGCGGCGATTGCGGCACTGGACTCTTCTACTACAACGCCGAAGTGCTTCCTGGGCTTGTCGATATCCAGAGTGCCACATACGATTCTCCGGATGCAGTACCGGCACGAATTCACATCCAGGTGGCGGAGAGAATAGCTTGGATGGAGCACGCGCACGAACTCCCTCAGTTCCAGCGCTTTCCTCCCCAAGCATAGGTGTCGAGGTCGTGTCGACTTACCACCGCTTAAACCCCACTGCCGTTAATCTGACAACTGATTCATAACCCCTTACTGGAGACAAGACCGATGCGGAAGCGAACACTTGGCACTACTCGATGGGAACTCCCAACGATAGGCCTTGGCTGCATGGGCCTGTAAGAGTTTTACGGTCCACCGATGGAGAAAAGATCTGCCATCCATCTGTTGCACGAAGCAATAGATCTGGGCGTCGAACACTTCGATACAGCAGAACTGTATGGCATTGGCGGTGCCAATGAAACGCTCCTTGGTGAGGCATTCGCAGATCGCCGCGATAAGGTATTCATCGCCACCAAGTTCGGCCCGACCCGGGATTCCCAAACGGGTGAGTTCACGGGCCTGGATGGGTCGGCTGAGAACTGCCGGCGCGCCATCGAAGCTTCACTGCAGCGTCTGCGTACCGATCATGTCGACCTGTATTACCTGCATCGTGTCGATCCGACCAGAGCTATTGAGGAAACGGTAGCCGCGATGGCTTCGCTTGTGGCCGAAGGCAAAGTGGGCGCCATCGGCTTATCTGAAGCAGCGGGCGACACGATCCGTCGTGCAGCCAAGGTTCACCCGATCGCGGCCGTGCAATCGGAGTACTCGATCTTCAGCCGGGATATCGAGGTCGATGTCATTCCTGCCTGCCTTGAGGTCGGCGCATCGCTGGTGGCCTACTCGCCGCTCGGCAGAGGCATCCTCACGGGCCGATTTAAAGCAGAGAAGCTGTGCGAAGGCGACTGGCGATCGACAACACCTCGCTTCCAGGGTGAGGCCTACGCCGCCAACCTGGCGCTCGCTGAAGAGATCGAAGCGGTGGCCTTGGCAAAATCATGCACACCGGCGCAGATCGCTCTCGCCTGGGTCATCGGCCGTGGTGAACACATCTTGGCCCTTACTGGGACGACGAAACTTGAACATCTCAAGACAAATCTCGGCGCCTGCGATCTGGAGCTGTCCCACGCTGAGCGGATGACCCTGGATGCGCTGGCTGCTCGCGTCATGGGCGATCGCTACGACACATGGGGTATGGCAGGCATCAACGGCTGAACGGCTGCCATCGGCTGGAACGTGACACCCGTCTGGTGCAAGACACAGAACCGTGATCGGACAGGCTCCCGCCGTGACCATCTCACCTGGTTGCGCGGCTGTTGAAAGGGGGCCAGACCAGATGCTAAATCAGCTGGGCTCTGCTGATCAGATCGGTCATGACCTGGCTGACCTTTGCCTCCACCACCGCTCCCATGGGGCTGCCTGTGGTTCTTCCCGCCCTGGCCGGTGCTGGCCTGTTGATCTTCCTCTCCCAGCTGTTCGTGCCCAAGAGCGGCTCCTGAGATCCGGCGGCCTGAGGGCCTCCCTGGGGAGGCCGCTTCGTGCCGGCCTCTGGCAGCTCGGCAGCTCACCGGCCCGGATCGCTCGATGGGCTGGCCTTGGGGACGAGCGCATCCTCACCCAGCTGCCCTTGCTGCGGCTCGTTGAAGTGGCGCCGCGCTGATTCATAGAAGAACAGATCAATGCCGCGATACCCCCGCCCCTGCACCAGTTCAAACTCCCTGCGCAGCTGAGCCGGATCCTTGGGCTGGCTCTTCAGGCCAGCCAGCAGACCGATCCGCACCGGCACCCGCTGGGCCGCCGCCGCCAGGCTGGGGTGGGCCAGCTCCCGCCCCAAGGCCGCGAGGTTGTCGCGGTAGATCTGCACCACCACCTCATCCACCAGCCCCCGCCGCACCCAGCTGCTCCAGTCGGCCAGATAGTTGCTGTAAGAAAAATCCTGGGGATTGGGCGACACTGAAATCCGCACCGCTGGGCAGGCGCTGTTCATGGCGGCGCGCAGCCGCTCCAGCAGGGCCGTGACCTGCTCGGCCCGCCAGGCGATCCAGGCCGGCTCCCCGGGAGCGGGGCTGGGGTTGCGGCGGCCAGCCTCGGTGGCCCGCCAGGCCGCCAGGGTGGCCGGGTCGTAGCCGAAGCGCACCGGGTAGCCCAGGTGGTCGTCGAACTGGATCACCTCCAGCGGCAGCTGGGTGCAAGCATCCACCACCAGGTCTTCGAGCAGCTGCTGCACCTTGGGCAGGATCGGATTGAGCCACACCCGGTTCAGTCCCGGGCTCTCCTGCCAGAGGCTGGAGCCGCTGGCATCGCGCAGCAGCAGATCGTCGCGGCCCGCCAACCAGGGGGCTCCTACCGGGGCCATCAGGCCGAATTCAAACCAGCCCACCCGCTCCAGGCCGGCCCGGCCAAGGGCCGCCAGCAAGGAGGCGGTGGGGCCGACTCCATGGACGGGGCCAGCGCCGCTTCGGATCGAGGAGTCCGGCGGCGTTGCGGCGGGGGGCAGCAGCGGGTCGGTGGGAATGGCGAGGCGATTGCGGGCTGGCGCTGGGGTCCAGGTCACCACGCCGGCGGTGTACAGCGGTAGAGCCGCCCGGCGGAAGCCGTTGTGGCGCAGGAAAGCCAGGGCCCGCTGCGCCTCGGCCGGGTCGTGCATCACGGCGCTATCGACCGTGGTGAGCCACACGCCGAGCGCCGACTCCGGGCTGGACGCGCCGGGGGCGGGGAGCCCGCCGGCTAGGGGGCCGGGCAGGGAGTTGGGGAGAGGGCTGGCTGGCGTTCCACTGGCCGGAAATGGGGCGGCTGGATCGCGCACGGCTGATGGGCTGGAGATGGGGCGGGGGTTGAGGGCTGGGGGCGGTGCGGAAGGCGGGGCGATCGTGGTGCCAGCCGTGGTGCGGGGCTGGCCTGCAGCCGCCGCCGGGCCACCCCGGGCCTGCGGTGCCAACAGGGTGAGCAACAGCAGCAGGGAGCAGACCAGCCCTGGACGCAACGTCCAACGAGCCGCCCCCTCCGAGCACCGCCTGGGGCTGGAGGCCGCCGGAGCTGCTGGGGGAAGAACCATGGGACGGGCGCAGCTGCGGGCCAGAACGGAATCACCGCACAGATGGCAGCAGGATGGCCTATGGCGGGGTGTTCCGGCTCGCTTCAGCCGGTATCCCGCAACAGGCTGAGGACGCCAGCCAGCCCTAAGGTCCTGGCCGATCCCCAAAGCTGGGAGCGGGTGGGCACTCTCCGGATCGCGCGAACGAGCAACGCAGGGATCTCGGCGCCGATCACCCTGAGGTCGTCGCCGCAGGCCCCCCCCGGAACCGCCCCCGAAAGCCCAAGACCGCGGACGTCCTCGCCCTCCCGGCGGATCTGGCCCTGGGGTCCGCGAGCGGATCGGGGCGGAGCCAAGCCTCGGGCGGCCCGCCGGGACCGGTTAACGGCCGCTCCGCCGGCTCGAAGGGATGGCACGCCCCAGAGCCGGGCGTTTGGCCTCCGAGCGGCTGGCCGCCGAGCAGCTGGCCGCCGCCCGGCTAGCCGCGGGGAGAGCTGGCGGCGAGCGCGCTGGCGACGGGCGGCGGAACGCCTAGCGGCCCTGGCCCTCGCCCTCGCCGTGCCCCTGGCCCAGATTCCCGCCGCCGCCTACGGTCCGGGACCCCGCTCGCCCCGCCCGGACCCGAGCTGCCGGCGCCAGGGCGAACGCCATTTCGATGTGATCGTCTACGGCGACGAGCCGGCCGGGGTGATGACGGCCCTGGAGCTCAGCCGCCAGCTGCCCCGCCTGGCCGGCCTGCCCAGGCCCCGCATCGCCCTGCTCACCCCCTCCGACCTGCGGGCCGGTCTGGGGGGCACCATCGCCCGCTCCGGCCTGGCCTACCTCGATCGCAACCAGGTGCCGCGCGACATGTGGGCTGTGCTGCCCCCCTTCGCTCCCTCCTCCGATCTCTACCGCCGCTTCCTGCGGCTCACCGGCGTGCAACAGATCGCCGTGGATCCCCGCCAGGCCTCGCGAGCCTTCCGGCGGGCCCTCGCTCGGGCACGGATCACCCTGCTGGCGGGTGTGGAGCCCACCGGCACCGAGTTGGAGCGTGCTGCCGCTGCCGATGGAGGAACGCTTCAGGGGGAGGGGAGTGATCGCCTCTGCGTGATCGAAACCGCGGGTCATGGCCGCCTCGGCGCCGACCTCTTCATCGATGCGAGCCTCGGCGCGGACCTCGCGCATCGAGCCTCGGTGCCCTTCCTGCGGGGCCTGGGGCCCCGCGGGCTCTCAAGGGAAAGCATCTCCCTGGGCTGGATCTTCGAGGTGGAAGGCCTCTCGATCACCCAGCTGCGCAACCTGGAGGAGCAACTCACCCGGCGCCTGCTCGACCGCCGCGACCGGGAAGCCCAGCACTGGCTGGTGGGCTGGCCCGCCTACCGCAACAACCGCCAGCGCCTGCTGGCCGACCTGGTCGACCAGCGCGGCAATCCCCTGCTGCTCTATTCCGCCACCAGCGACAGCGCCGACCAGCAGAGTCCGGCCCTGAGCATCGCCGTGCATGGCGAGCAGGGGCTCGCCCCCGGCCTGCGGCGTGCCCCGGCCCGGATGGATGCGGCCAATGTGGCGATCCTTCCCGATCGGCTCAGCTTCAACGCCCTGCTATTCCGCAACAGCGCCGCTCAGAACCGCGAGGTGATCGCCCGCCACGGCCGGCCGCTGGGCTGGATGGTGCCGGCGGCGGCGGATGTGGAGAGCTTCTTCCTGCGCCATGGCGCCCGGCGGGTGCACTGGATGCCGGAGCTCTACATCCGCTCCGCCGACCAGATCGCCCACCCCCGCATGGCCCTGAGCGCCGGCCTGATGGCCCGGGGCGGCGTGCCCCGCCCGGAGGCCCTCGGCACCTTCAGCTATCACCTCGATTTCCGCGGCGGCATCTCCGCCTACGTGCCGCCCGCCAAACCCACCTTCAACTTCGGCTACCGCCACACCCTGCCGCGGGAGGTGAGCAACCTGGCGGTGCTGGGGCCAGCCAGCGGCTTCGGTGGGCTGGGGCAAGGCGCGGGGCGGATCATCGAGCTCAACATCTCGGTGGGCCAGGGGCTGGCAATCGCCTCGGCCCTGGCCCTGGCACGCCGCCTTCCCCTGGCGGCCGTCGATCCACGCGAGGTGGCCCGGCTGATGCCGGCCGGCTTCGCCCCCTACGGTCGGCCCTCCGGGAGCACGGCCTTCAGCCTCTTCCTCGGCCGCCTGCTCTACCAGCTCGAATCCTGGTTTCCCCGCTGGCCCTGGGAACCCGGGTGGCACAGCCCCCTGGCCTCCTGAGCCAACCTGTCCAATCGATCGGATCTCCTCCAGCATGGTGTCAATCCCGTGCCGTTGCCTGCTGCCGCCGCCATGCCCGACCTGTTCACCCCCCTAGCCCTCGGTGATCTGGAGCTGCCCAACCGAGTGATCCACGCCCCGCTCACCCGCTGCCGCGCCGACGACGACCACGTGCCCGGCCCCTTGGTCGCCACGTACTACGCCCAGCGGGCCAGCGCCGGTCTGTTGATCGCCGAGGCCACCATGGTGATGGAAGGCAACTCGTCCTTCTGGCACGAGCCAGGCATCCATTCCCAGGCTCAGGTGGAAGGGTGGCGACTCAGCACCGACGCGGTGCATGCCGCCGGCGGGCGCATCGTGCTGCAGCTCTGGCACGGCGGCCGGGCCTGCCATCCCCTGCTCAACGCCGGCCGTCAGCCGGTGGCCCCGAGTGCGATCGCGATCACGGACGATGAAGTGCGCACCCCCGCGGGCAAACAGCCCTACGTGGTGCCCCGCGAACTCGCCGACGATGAGCTGCCGACCATCGTGGAGGGGTTCCGCCACGCCGCCCGCAACGCCACCGCCGCCGGCTTCGACGGGGTGGAGATTCATGGCGCCAACGGCTATCTGCTCGATCAGTTCCTACGGGATGGCAGCAACCACCGCAGCGGTCCCTACGGCGGCCCGATCGAACACCGGGCCCGGCTGCTGCTGGAGGTGATCGATGCGGTTCGCCAGGAATCCCCCCTGGTGGGCCTGCGCCTTTCGCCACTGAACAGCTACAACTCCATCGCCGACAGCGATCCGATCGGCCTGATCACCTGGCTGGCCGAGCGTCTCAACGGCTGCGGGCTGGCCTACCTGCACCTGATGCGCGGCGACTTCGCCGGTGTGCAGCATGGGGATGTGCTCACCCCCGTGCGGCAGCACTTCCAGGGGCCCCTGATCGCCAACATGGGCTACACCCCCTCCGAGGCCTCCGCCGCGATCGGCGCCGGCCTTCTGGATGCGGTGGCCTTCGGGCAGGCCTTCCTCGCCAACCCCGACCTGCCCGCCCGCATCACCGCCGGGGCGCCCCTCCAGGCGGCCGATCCAGCCACCTTCTACACGCCGGGGCCCATGGGCTACATCGACTACCCCACCCTGGCCGAACTCCAGGCGGGCTGATCGCCACGGCTCAGCCTGCGGGCCCCACCGCCAGATGCTGGCGCCCCCCCAGCCGCTCCAGCCAGACCAGCACCGCCACGGCGTGCAGCAGCACGGCGGGCCAAAGGGAGCCGCTGACCTGGTAGAGCGCGGTGGTGGCCACCCCCAGCAGGGCCGTCTGCAGCAGGAAGCGGGGATCGTGGAACACCCGCTCGGCCCGGCGATACCAGAGCCGCCCGGCCAAGGGGTGATAAAGCACGAACAGCCCAATGCCCAGGGCGCTCCAGGCCAGCAGCTGCGGCCAGGGCGTGCCTTCGCCCGGGTGGGGCAGCAGGGCCCCCCGGAACACCAGCTCCTCCCCCAGGGCGGGCATCGGCAGCAGGGCGGCGGCCGCGCTCACCAGGCGCCGCGGCCGGGGCCAGGGGTGGCCGGGCTCCAGGAAACCGGAACCGAGGCCCAGGGCCAGGGCCACCGCCGCATAAAGCGCGAAACCCAGCAGGCAGAGGCCCACCTGGCGGGCATCCAGGGGCACCAGCAAGCCATCAGCCAGGCGGCGCTGCAGCTCCCCCACCAGCGGCAGGCGGCCCAGCAACAGGGTGGGCGCCAGTGGTTCGTAGCGGGGACTGGCGCCGGGGATCTGGTTGGTGCGCAGGATCCACAGGGGGGCACCGCGCCGCAGGAACAGGGCCGCGAAGGCATCGTGGCCGCGGCGGGGCAGGATCGAATGGAGGCTCAGCAGAGCATCGAGGGGGCTCTGACCGCGCTGAAAGGGGCCCACAAGCAGCCCCACAGGGGGCCTCGCAACCGGCCCCGCAGCCGGAGCCGCGGCCGGGCCGCCGGAGCCCACCGCACCGCCCACCCCGGAGCCCGGTCCGGCCCGGTCCGCCGCCCGCAGGGCGGTGGCAATCAGATCCGCATTGCCGTGCCAGTCGGGGCGCACGATGCCGAAAGGCACCAGCACCGCCTCGATGGCCCGCCCCAGGGATTCCCCGCCGGCATGGCTGGCCGAAGGGGAAGGACCTGACAGCAGACCCTGGCGCAGCAACTCCACCGTGGTCCAGAGGGCCTGGGCCGAATCCTGCACGCAGGAGGTGGTGGCCGTGACCGCCGCCACGCCGCGGCCATCACCGCTGCGATAGCGGGCCATCAGCACCTCGGCCTGGAGCCGCAGCGCCGCCAGCAGCTCTGGATCCTGCCGCACCAACACATCCGAGATCGGCCGCAGCCCCAGCCAGCCCCGCTGCAGGTCGCCGCTCCAGGCACTCCATTCCTGACTGCCGGCCACGATCCCATCGGGATTGTTGGCGTAGATCTGGTGGTAACGCAGGTCGAAGCGCGGCTCACCGCCAAAGGGGTCGGCGATCACCTCCGCCTCACCGAAGGCAAAATGGCCGGTCACGGTGAAGCCCGGTGTGGGCTCACCGCCGGGCCCGCCGATGCCGCCGAAGGCGTGGATGAGCAGGGCATGGTCGCCGATCGCCCAGGGGCGCGCCATTCCATCGGGCTCAAGGGCGGTGCGGCGGAAGCTGCCGCGCCGGTTGGCGGAGGCGTTCCAGTTGCCCCGGGCGATCTCGCCGAGGCCCGCGGCAGTGCCCCGCAGCTGCCCTTCGGGGCTCAGCTGCACCAGGGCCTGGGGCAGCAACGCCTGCACCGTGAACAGGCCATCCGCCGCCGGTGCCCCGTAGACGGTCCATCCCTCGGCGCCGATCGGGTGGTCGAGCAGGCCGGTGGTCTCGAAGAAGCGCCGCCCATCCCGGTTGGGGGGCTGGCTGGGGATCCGCACCGTTTCCTGGGGCCCCCCATAGCTGCGGCTGCGGGGGTCGTAGTGCCGCACTACGAACAGATCGCCGCCGGCCCCCTCCCTCGCCGGCAAGGCCTTCACCAGCCGCACCCGGGCCATCCAACGCCCAGTGATCTGCACCGGCGGGGTCGGGATCCGCAGCACCGGCCCCTCCCCAAGGCCCTGCTGAGGGGCGCGGAGGTCGGCGGCGGCAGCCAGCTCCACACCCTCCAGCCGCACGCTGAGGTCATCCTCGGGGCGGGCACCAGCCAGGGACTGGAGCGGCCCGACCCGGGAGCGGCCATCGAGCCGCCAGGGCACCACGTTGCCCTGGGCCGCCAGGGAGCGGGCCTCGGCACCGAGGTGGATGTCCGTGGTGAGCAGCCCCACCAGGGCCCGCAACCGGGGCTGATCCGACCAGGCCAGGGGAAGCCGGCGCCCCACCAGGTGGGCAGCGGCGGCAGGGGCCTGCTCCACCTCCAGCCACACCCAGTCCTCACCGCTGGCGGCGGCCTCGGCCGGCGCCGGCAGGATCAGCCTGCCGATCCAGTCGGCATGGGGCCGGTAGAGGGCCGGATCGGGACGGCGATCCAGCGGATAAAAGTCGGGCCGGTTGAAGGGAGCCCGCTGGACCAGGGAATAGGACGAAACGGCGACCCGATCCGCTCCGGGTGGCGTGGTGGAGCCCGCCAGCAGGGAGCCCAGTAGGAGCATGAGCAGGGCTACCGCCAGCAGCCCCCAGGGCAGCGCGGCACGCCAGCCACGACGCGGCGGAACGCCCCTCGATGGGCCTGACCTTTGCCGACCCATGGCGCGGCGGACGAGCGGACCGGACACAGCGGGGAAGGGATCACGGGTGGGCCGGGGCACAGGACCGAGTCTGAATGACGATCCCAGGAGCCACGACAACAGTCGAGAGCCAAGATCGCAGCAAGCGCTAGCCTATTGATGTGATTCTTGTTGGCACGAAAACTTATCGATGCAAAAGCGCACCTACGGCATCTTGGCTGCTGGGGTGATCGCCACCACCGCGGTTGCGGTGATCCTCAATCAATCTGCCGGGTTGCGGGAAGCGGCCCAACATCGACAGCGGCTTGAACAGGCCGCCGAACGCCTCTGCCGGGCCCTGGAGTCCTCCCAGCTGTTGTTCCTGCAGGTCTCTGGCCGCACAGGCGAGCCTCGCCAGGGGAGCAACCGATTGAGCCAATTCGATAATTTTAAGGCCCTTGGTCTGAGCCTGACCCCGCCAGCCGATACCCCGGGGCGGCAGCCCGGGATCGAGTCCGCCATCTCCCCCGGAGCCAGCGCTGCCCCCGCGACGGGCCGCGCGGCCGGAGGGGCGGGACAAGGGCGAGAACGCCTGGACGAACCGGAGATCATCTGCCTGAGCGACAACCGCCCACCCCAGGTGCGCGTCCTGGCGGATCCGGTTCACCGCAACCTGCTGTGGCTGACCCCTGTCCCAGAGCCGGGCCAGGCCCCAGCACCCTGGCTGCAACTGAACCTTGAGCGCACCCTCGGGCACGATGCCGGATTCCGCCTCATCCCCCTGAAACGGGGAGCCCCGCCGCCGCTGAACCTGGAGTGGTCGCGCCGGTTGCACTTCGATGGCCAGAGCCTGCTGCTGCTCCATACAACCCACGACCAGCAAGGGAATGGGGAGAGCGACCCGCTCACTCGGGCGCTCGTTTGGTCCCTGGGTGGCCTGCTGATGATCCTGAGCAGCCTGCTGGCCTACCGGTCGGAACGACAGGCCCGCCGCCAGCACCAGATCCTCAACCGCCTCTGGCAGGACCGCCAGACCGGCCTGCTCTCCCGCACCGCCCTCGAACAGGACCTGCAGGATCCGGCCCTGCAGGACTCAGCTGGGGATGGACCACCCTGCCTACTCACCATCGTGACCCTGAGGCTGCTGGAACGCCAGCAGGCCTTCCTGCCCGACGGGGAGATCGCCCAGTTGTTCCAGGCGGCCTGCGAGGCCGTGAAGCACCATCCCGGCTCCGGCCCGCGGGTGCGCTGTTACCGGGCCTCGGAGACGCGCCTGGCGGCCATCCTCACCCGTTGCGGCGATGGCCCGGACCGGAAGGTGATGGGGGGCAAGGAGCCGGATCCCGATCAAGACCGGCTGCTGCTGCACGAGCTCCAGAGCAGCGTGAGTGCCGCCATTCAGCAGCAGTTCCAAGGGCTGCTGCGCGACGACGACATCGTGGTCACCGGTCAACGGCTGCGTCCGGGAACCGCCGGGGCCACCATCCTCCAGAGCCATGGCTTCGGGGAGATCGTGGCCGCCGAAGCCGGATCGAGCACCCGCCTGATCGAGGCCAGCGACGCGAGCCAGGTGCGGCAGGCCAGCGCTATCCGCGACGCCCTGCGTCAACTCCGCAGCGAGGATATCGATCTGCACGTGCAGCCCATCCTGCTGCTCGCCAATCCCGGCCAATTCGGCCTTGAAGTGTTGATCCGATTCCGCACGCCGCTGCTGCAGGAGCAGCCGACCGGGGAACTGATCCGCATCGCCCATGAACTGGGCATCACCCACCAGATCGACGCCCTGGTGATCGCGCGGGTGGCCGGCCTACAGAGAAGCCTGGAGGCAACCCCCTTGCTGCGCCAGCGAATCGACTACCTCTCAATGAACATCAGCATTGATTCGATTGCCAGCCCCGCTCGGCTCAACCAACTGATCGCTTGTCTGGGCGAACACAAGATCGACAGTTCGCGCATCTGCCTCGAACTCACGGAAACCCCCGGACGGGGCCAGCACAGGGACAGCGTGAATGCCGCCTCGGAACGGCTGATCAAGGAGCTCAACTTCCGGATCCTGATCGATGACTTCGGCTCGGGTCTCTCCAATTACCAGCGCATCTGCGCCGCCTGGTATGACACCATCAAGCTCGACATCGATCTGGTGAAGGGGCTTGGGGATTCCTTCCGCATGCAGCGGTATCTCGGTTCCTTCATCGACACGGTGCATGCCCTCGGCAAAACCGTGGTGGCCGAGGGCGTGGACGACCATGGCGACCTTGCCGCAGCGATCCGGCTGGGCACGGATGGGCTGCAGGGATACCTGATCGCCCGGCCGATGGAGTGGAAGGCCCTCGCCGGTTTCCTCACCGACTCCCCCTGGAGTTCGGCCGAGGCGATCGAGGAGATGGTGGCCAAGATTCGCTCCTCCGACCGCCTGCTGGAGGCCCCGGTGCCGAGCACCGATGGCAGTGGCGGCGTACTCCTGGAGCGCTACATTCTCGACAAATGGTTCGAGTTGCGCAGTTTCGAGGAATTCCTGCTGCTGTTCGTGAACGAACTCAAGAGTTGGGGCCTCGACATCCTGAGGCTCTCTCTGGCCTTCCTCCCGGATGATGCTGACATCGATTGCAGTCAATATGTCTGGAATCACAACAAGCCCGGTGAGGTCACCACCCTGCGCATGGACCGCTCCTTTCTCGAGCGCGAGGAACACCTGGCCAGCCCGCTCCACTACATTGCCACCAAGGTTCAGCTCTACCGCCAGCGGCTGGGCAGTCACCGGGAGATGCTGTTCCCATTCCTAGTGAAACTGAAAGAGCAGAACTGCAACGACTATCTCGGTCTGCGGCTCGATTCGCGCGGCATCTCGATCCCGGTTCTCACCATCGCACTTCGGGGTGAGAGCAGCTTCAGCGATGAGCAAATCCAGAGAATCTGTTCGATGAGCAGCCTACTCAGTCTGCTGTTCTACACCTTCGAGAGTGAGCGGGCCAAACATATGGCCCTGCTCGATCCCCTCACCAACGTGGCCAACCGGCGCAGCTTCGATTCCTTCCTCAGGTCCCTGGTCAACGCCGCCAAGCTGAACAAAGGCGGCTTTGCCCTGGCCCTGGTCGACATCGACCGTTTCAAGCAGGTGAACGACACCCTGGGCCATGTTTACGGCGATGCCTGCTTGAAGGAGGTGGCCACGATCCTCAATTCCGACCTGCGCCGCAGCAGCGATGTGGTGGCCCGGCTGGGCGGTGAGGAGTTTGCCCTGATCCTGCCCAACATCAACGGCCCCGAGGCCCTGTGGATCTGCGAACGGCTGCGGCAGGCTGTCCTGCACACCCGGGTGCCCGGCCCCGACGGTGGCGAGGGCATGCCCCTCTCGGTGAGCTTCGGGGTGGCGCTATGGGATCCGGAGGCATTTCCCGAATGTGACGGCGACCAGCTGCAGCAGCTCGCCGATGACTGCCTGTACGAGGCCAAACGCCAGGGCCGTAACCGGGTCGTGAGTCGGCAGGCCGCCGCCTGACCCCTGGCGCTTCGCTGCCGCAGCCCCCTCTGCAACCCTGGCCGCGCCCGCCGGATCAAGCCCTCTGCAGCAACCGTCGCCGCACCCGGTCGCTGAGCTCCTCTCCCAGCAGGGTGAGCAGGGCATACACGGCCACCAGGGCCAGCAGTTGGTCCCAGGCGAAGCTGCTGAGGCTCTCCAGCAGCTGGCTGCCCAGGCCCGTGGCCCCCACCAAGCCCACCACCACGGTTTCGCGCAGCAGCACATCGGCGCGATAGGCGCCATAGGCGAGATAGGGGCGCGCGATCGCCGGATAGCGCCCATAAAGCAGGGCCAGCCGCGGCCCAACGCCGCCGCTGGCGAGGGCCTGTTCCTTGGCGGGCGACCCATCGGCCAGGGCCTCGGCCAGCAGGCGGCCCAGGATGCCGGCGTTGTGCAGGCCCAGGGCCAGGGCCGCGGTCACCACCCCCGGCTGCAGCAACAGCAGCAGCAGCAGGGCCGTGAGCGGTGGCGGCCAGAGCCGGGCCAGGGCCCAGGAGAGCCGCACCAGCAGGCGGACCGGCGGCCAGGGGGCGCTCACCAGCAGCTGCAGGGGCGGCAGTCCCACCGCCAGAACAGCCGCCAGCAGGGTGAGCGCCAGGGTACCGCCGATCAGAGCAGGCCAGGGCAGGGCCAGCAACTGGCCGCCATCAATCCAGCCACTGCCACCCACCCCCTGCAACGGCTGCCAGGCCAGCAGGGCGCGGGGATCCACCCCCAGCGCCCAGCCGACCCCGATCGTCAGCGGCAACAGGGCGGCCACGGCCAGCACCATCTCCCGGGCCCGCACCCCCACCCCGGCCCGACCCCCGCCGGCCCGGCCCAGCCCAAGCCGGCGGGGCATCAGCCAGCGGCGCCGCAGCCGCCCCAGAGCTGTTTCCAGGGCCAGCATCACAGCCAGCAACAACCAGAGCCCCGTCCACAGTTCGTGGAACTCCAGCGACTGCAGCGTGAGCTTGAGGTCGGTGCCGAGGCCGCCGAGGCCGAACACCCCCAGCAGGGTGGCGCTGCGCAGGGCGCATTCCAGCCGATAGCCGCCGTAGCTGAGCAGCCCCGGCAGCAGCGGCGGGCCCAGGGCGGTGAGCAGGGCCGCCGGAGCCGGAGCGCCGGCAAGCCGCAGGGCCTCGAGGCGGCCGGTGTCGAGCCCGTCGAGCAGGTCGGCCACCACCCGGGCCACCAGGGCGCCGAAAGGGATGGCGATCGCCACCACCGCCACCACCGGCTGCAGGCCCACCAGCTGCAGCAGCAGCAGGCCCCAGAGCAGCTCATGGATGGCGCGGGGAATCGCCAGCAGGCGCCGGATCAGTCCCGCCGGCCAGAGCTGGCCCCAGCAGCTCCGCCAGAGCGTGCGGGAACTGGCCAGCCCCAGCAGCAGGCCCAGCATCAGGCTGGCGGCCCAGCCCAGCAGGGCCATGCCCACGGTGGTGGCCAGCCCAGTGAGGGCCGAACGGAGCACCAGCGGATCGAGCGAGGGCGTGAAGGCGGCAAGGGCGAACTGGCCGAGCAGATCGAGGCCGCCGCCATGGGCCAGAAAGGGCAGGATCCCGAGCAGCGGCAGCAGCACCAGGGAGGGCAGCAGCACCAGCAGGGGGGCGGCCGGCCGCAGCAGGATTCTTCGCCCAGCTCCCCCGTTGTGCCCGCTGGCCGCGCCCTCCAGCGCTGGGGCATCGCCGACGCCGACGCCCGTCATTGGTCCGGGGCGGCCCAGAGCGGGCCCGCTCCTGCGGTTGGTGACGGATCATCTGGGGCGCCATCTCTCAAGCCATCCCCCGTCCCATCGCTCTGCCCATCCGTCTGGCGTTCCATCTCGCGGTCCTCGCTGCGGTACATCTCCTGCAGCAGGCCCGCCGCGGCCCCCTGGAGGGAGGCCGCGGCGGCATCGACCACAACCCGGCCCGCTCGCAGGCCGATCACCCGATCGAAGCCCGCCAGCAGATCAGGGCGATGCAGGCTGAGCAGCAGGGCCCGGGGCGGGGTCGCCTCCGCCAGCAACAAGGCCAACAGGGAGGCGGCCAGGCGCGGATCGAGGCTGGCCAGGGGTTCATCGGCCAGCAGCAGGGTGGGGTCCTGGCGCAGCAGGCGGGCGATCGCCACCCGCTGCCGCTGGCCGCCGGAGAGGGCCGCCACCGGTTGGCCCAGCAACTCCGCGGCCAGATCCACCCGGGCCAGCACCGCGGCGTTGGCGGCGGTGTCGAGGGGCAGCAGGAGGTTGAGCAGGGCCCGGGGCCAGCCCCAGACCGCCAGCCGGCCGGCATTGAGGTTCTGCTGCACGCTGAGCTCCTCGATCAGGCGCAGGTCCTGCCAGAGGGTGCCGATGCGGGCTTGCTGGCGGCGGCGGGCCCGGCGGGAGCGGGCGGGGGGGGCGCCCTGCCAGAGCACCTCTCCGGAACTCGGGGCCAGCAGCCCGTTGGCCACCGTGAGCAGGGTGCTCTTGCCGGCGCCGCTCGGGCCGAGCAGAGCCACACGCTCGCCGGGCTCAATCACCAGGTTCACCCCCTCGAGCCTCGGCACATCGCCGCGGCCGGCCACACTCACCCGCCGCAACTCCAGCAGCGGCGCCGCGGCCATCAGCGGATCTTGCCGATCTGGCGCCCCACCTGCTCGATGCGGCCATAGGCGGCGGCATCGGCCTCGGTGAACTGCTGCGCCCCGAACAGGGCCAGGATCTGCTTCTGCTGCGGATCGCTGGGCCGCCAGGCCAGGATCGCCCGCTGCAGCTTGGTGGTGAAACCCTTGCCGAAGCGGGCGTCCAGGTCGCCCTGAGCGATCCAGTGGTAGTCCGGGTAGCCGGGACTCTTCCAGATCGGGATCACCTTCTCGCGGCTTGCCCTGCCGTCGTGGAGGCTTGTGCGCCACACCTGTTCGTTCACCACGCCGGCGTCGTAGGCCCCACTCGACACCAGGGCGATGGTGGTGTCGTGGCTGCCGCTGAAGCCGGGGGCGCCGCCCTTGAAATCGCTGAGCTTCACGCCGGCCTGGGAGAGGAACCACTGCGGCATCAGCCGGCCAGAGGTGGAGCTTTCCGAGCCGAAGGTGAAGCGCCGGCCCTTGAGTTCCACCAGCTGCTTCTGCTGGCTGATCGGCTTGATGCCGCTGCGGGCATTGGCGATGAAGATGCTGTGGAAGTTCACGTCGATGTCGCGCTGGGCGATCACTCGGGCGCCGGGCTTCTGCAGGCGGGCCTGCACGCCGGTGAGACCGCCGAACCACACCAGATCGAGGTTGCCGGTGCGGAAGGCGCTCACGGCGGCGGCGTAATCCACCACCGGCACATAGCTCACCTTCACCCCCAGCTGCCTGCTGAGCTCGGAGGCCACGAGCGGGTAGAGGCGGTTGAGTTTCTCGGGCTTCTGGTCTGGGATGGCGCCGATGCGCAGCACCGGCTGGGAGGCGGGCTGCTGGGCACCGGCCGGCGCCGGGGCGAGCAGGCGGGCCAGCGGGCCGGCGGGCAGCGTGGGCGCCAGCAGCGGGCTGGCCAACAGACCGATCAGGCTAAGTACGGCACGGCGTCGGGCCATGCCAGGGCCACGCCGGAGGGGGGACGAGCGAATGGGCATCGCGATGGGGGCAGGAAGAGGCACCACCGCAGAGGCGCGGCAGGCGCCGTGCAGCCACAGGATGGGGCTCCCCATCTTGGGTTGTGGGCGGCGAGACCGGCCAAGGAGGCCAACCAATGGCGCCGGGCGCCGGAGCCGATGCTCACCGATGTAGCTCATACCCTCTGGAAACTGCGGCGGGCCGATCAACTGGCAGGCCGAGGCCCTGGCCCGGCGCGAGGCCGCCTCCAGGGCGATGCAGGTCTTGGTTTTGCCGGTGCCCGTGGCGATTGAGGTGTGCCTTCGGCCCAATCCAGTCGGTACGACTCGCGCTCAAAGCGTTGCCCGGCCCCGGTCGTAGGCGGAGAGCCCACAGCGCTGGGCCGCTTCCCGCCAGGCGGCATCGAACGCCTGCCAGCGGAAGCTGCGGGGATCGCGGCGGCTGTGGCTGCGGTCCACGGCCTGGTGGGTGGTGACCCGGCTGATCGGGATACCGAAGGCCGCCTGCCAGAGCAGCACCTGGCCCGCCGCCACCCGGTATTGCTCCGCCGTGTAGCCCGAATGGGCATCATCATCGCCGCGGCCATCGGGCGGGCTCTCGAGGCTCAGATGCAGGGCCACGTTGTTCAGCGATCCCACCGACTGCGGCCGGATCCGCACAGTGAAATCGCCAAAGGCCGCCATGCCCGCCCCGAAGGCGCGGCCCGCATCGGGCACGATCCGCAGCCGCTGGCCCGCGCGATCCAGCAGCAGGTGGTAGCTGGCCTGGTCGTCGTCGCGGGGGTGGGGGGTGGCGAAGCGGCGGGCCGTGTCGGCGGCGCTGATCACCGTTTCGTGCAGCACGATCAGCTGGGGCACATGCGGCACCTCGCGGCCGAAGGCATCGCGCCGCTGACGCACACCGAAGTTGGTGGCATCGGCGGGGCGGGGCAGCTCGGGGGGCAGCCTCAACTTGGCGGCGCAGGCCTCCAGCTGCTCGGCGGGCAGGGGTTTCAGGCCGGATTCGGCCAGGGTCTGCACCTCAAACGGGGGGCGGGGGCCGCAGCCGGCCAGGGGCACCAGGAGCAGCAGGGGAAGCAGGGCTCTTGCGGAGCGGGGAGCCGCTGCCGGGGCCAAGGAGAGGCCCCCTGCACCCCCGCCCCGGTAGGCCGAAGCCACACCCCCGTGAACCGGAACCTCGGCAGCAGGCTGTCCCGCCGCGCCAGGGTTGCTATCGCGCCCATTCCCTGCCAAGCCAGCCCATGCGAGTGCCCTCAGTCAGGGACAGCGCAGGCCCGACGTCAACAGACGCCCCCGGTGGAAGGAACCTCAGCCACCCCCACGCGCTCAGATCGGCCGGTAGCCGAACCAGTCCGGGATCTGAGGCTGCTCGCGGCCATCGGGGATCAGGTGCACCGCCCAGCCAACCTGCCTCCCACCGGCCGCGGCCTTAGCCGCTGACTCTGCTGACTCGGCTGACTTGGCAGGATCAGCGGGATCAGCGGCAAAGCTGAGCTGCACCTCCAGGCAGTCGTCCACGCCGCCGGCCATAGCGTCCTCGACGCCATGGAGGTCGTCCTTGTGGCGCTCCAGCGCCTGCGGCAGGAAGCGCCGTCGGGCGGCGGCCTTGGCCGCCTGGGGGCTGGTGGCCACCACCAGGCCGAAAGCATGCAACTCCGCCAGCTGCTGCGGGTCGTAGCCGCCCATGTTCACGAACCAGAGGCTCTCGGGGCCCGCGAAGGGCTCCGGCCTCAGCTCCACCCGGTAGCCATCCACGAAACGTACCGCCATCCAGCTGTCGAGGTGCAATCCCTTGCGCGCTCCGAACCACTGGCGCCGCAATGCCGGCAGGGTGTCGTCGATGCTGGCGCCCGCCACGAAGCGCACATCATGCAGCTCGATGTGGGCACCGGCGAGGCGGCCGCCCAGCACCACCAGGAAGAGGGTGGGGGCTGGCCCATCTCCTGAGGCTGATGGAACAGCTGTTGCTGCGGCAGGATTCGGAGGTGCCGCCATGAAACCGTCGCGCCCGATCATCGATCTCGCATCATCAGCGGGCGGGGAAGCGCGCCCGTATCCGGATGCAGAGAGCCAAGCGCCGATCCAGGTGGCGCGGCCTCCTGCCGCCCTCCAAGGAGGGCCTCCGCATCCATCCCCGTGGCCTCCGCCGGTGGACGATGGGTCCTGATCCGCGCCCCAGCCTGTGCTCAACCCCAGTCGGATCCGGGTGATCGCGGTGGGCAAGGTGCGCAAGCGCTGGATCCAGGACGGCCTGGCGGTGTATCTCAAGCGCCTGCCGGGGCTGGTGGTGAGCGAACTCCGTGATGCTGACCCGGCGCGGGAGGGGCAGTCGATCCTCGCGGAGCTGCGGCCCGAGGAGCGGCTGGTTGCGCTCTGCGAGGAGGGGGAGCTGCTGAGTTCACAGGCCCTGGCGCAGCAGCTGCTGGGCACGGGATCGGAGCGGCTGGCCTTCGCGATCGGCGGCGCCGACGGCCTGGATCAAGCGGTGAAAGCCCGCGCCAGCTGGATCCTCAGCCTCTCGCCGCTCACCTTCCCCCACGAGCTGGCCCGTCTGCTGCTGCTGGAGCAGCTCTACCGGGCGCACTCGATTCAGCAGGGTGGGGCGTATCACAGGAGTTGAAAGGCCTTCGATGCGTAGCCGGCACCTGACGATCGGCATGCCGCCGGCCTAGCACTGCCTCCGACCGCAATCAAACCGGGGCACCCTCCCGCGGTCACACTCCAAGTCCCTCTCCATGATAAGGAATGCGGCCAAGGGCCACATCCGCTCCGGAAAAGCCCACCCTCCCCTATTCAGAAAGGCTGACATGTCCTGCCCGATCAACATCCAGAGCTGCATCAAGCTCAGTTCAGGCCAAGTTGGCCATCCCTAAAATTTTTAGTCAAGGAAACGAACTGCTCATCAGGCGCACACCTTTGCGCAGCAAACATGACCCCATTTTTGGCCAAAAAGATGTAAGACCTGAAGGACCTCGGAAGCAAGGCAGACGTCAATTTCCACACCGAAATGGACTCAACTCTTATATCTTCAACAACAATCCAGCCCCCGGGCGCCACCTTTCCCAAAGCAAAAGACAAAGTATTAACATTAGCATCAGGAGCATGAAGGCCGTCGTCAATAACAAGATCAAAATAGTTGTCCGGAATCAACTCAACCAATCTCGACAAAGCCTCAGGTTTCAACTGATCTACAGGAAAGGTTTTAATCCGATCCTCTTGAAACAAGATACTTTTATCGATGTCGGCCCCATAGATTTGAGCGTTAGGCAAAAAATCCCGAAAAGCCCTGAGCGAAGCGCCTGGACGACCACCAGCGCCCATATTGGAGACCACATCGAGATTATTACTTCCCATTCCAACTTCGAGAATGGATCGAACATCTTCTCGATCAGCCAGAATACTACTGTAAAGCTTATGGTAATCATGATCAGTGGCCTTGTCACTACCGTGCTCGGTGAGCAATCTACCCAGAAGCTTGCATCGCTGCTCAGCGTCTTCATCATGATAAACAGAGTCAATATCCATAACTTCGGCAACTAACGCGACAGCGTTAGTTGCCATAGCAACAAATGCTGGCATTAACCCATTAACGCACGACTTGGTCAGAACAGAACGCTCTCTATACCCACCGGAGCTATTAGGGGAATACAAAAGGAATTCCGAGGAGACGTCAAGAACATCCGTATGCGCCGCCAGACGCTCTTGAGCCTGGCGTTCTGAGATATAGCCATTCAAGCCAGGCACCTTCATCCACCAGTACTTCAACTTTCCAAAGTCAGGCATTGCTCAAGAATGATATATTTCACCACTACAGCACAAACCGTGAATATGTAAACCCCTTTCCCTGTCACCGGCCAAAAGAGTGGCCGTTCGCGCAATCAATGCGGCCATCTGGCCGGCCCGATGCCCACGCTGGTGAACAACCGGACCCAATGCTGATGGGGGCTCTGAGCAGTGCGAGACTCACCCGAGCCTGATCAGGACAGTGGTTTAATCAGCCTAGAGCTAATCATCTCCCGTGCGTTGAGCACAAACGGGACAGCATCATTAATCTTGAGCTTGAGAATATCGGAACGGCCGGAGTAAACCTTCAGCCCCCTACCGATCGGAAACTCAACAGAGCCCTTGAGCATGCCGGTATAAATCGTCTTGCCATCAACGACTCTGTTGACCTCTACCCAGCAGACGTCTGGGCAGTAGATCTTGAGCTTGTCTTGTGCAGGTGGGGCCGGCTTGAGGACCGCTGCTACAGGGCCGGGGGGGCTTGATGCTTTGGCGTTTGCAGGAAGGGGCTTTTGCGGTAGCGGAACCGGCTTGGCAGGAGTGCCAGGTACAGGCTGACGGAACAGATTTGGACCAACAAAAACAAGGCCAACTCCCAGCAGGGCGCTGGCGGCCACGCCACCAACAAACAGGGGCAAAGTCAAAGCGGAACCTCGCCTCTGTGATGTGGCAACACCCTGGCTGGGCTCGACTGGTCCCGGTGAAGGTGTGAGCCGTTCGATCTGGGCAGCAGCTCCGTGGAGGGGGAAGACTGGAGCTATGGCGAGAGAGACTCGCTTGCTCTGAACATCGTTGCTCTGATCGTCGTTGCTCTGATCGTGGGGGCTTTGGGACTGGGGCAGGTGTGCGGTGCCATGGCTGTCTCGGTCCACGGACTCGGCGTCGTTTGCAGACGGGGCGGGTGCAGCTTTCTGGTCAGCCCGTTTGATCAGCCCTTCCACTTTGCTGGCCAAGGCCTGTTGCTGGATCTCCAACATCAAACATTGGCTGCGGGTTGCGACAAGAGCCTGCTGAAGGCCCGCGAGATCAAGTTCGGTGACTTGACTGCCCGAAGCGATCTCATTTTCGAGGGAAGCGGTTCGGGCCTCAACATGGATGCGGGCCTGCTTCTCTTCGAATGACTGCTCGGCCAGCGCCGACAGGCGGCCGTTCAGGCTGGCCACGCTCTGCTGCAACCCAACAATCTCCCCATTCGTCGCCTGCACGCCCTCTCGGGTCGAGGCCTCCAGCTGCTCAGCCAGCGCCGATAGGCGACCGCTCAGGCTCGTCACGCTCTCCCGCAGCCCAGCAACCTCCTCGATTGGCGCCTGCTGAGCCTTCCTGGCTGAGACATCCAACTGTTGGACGACACCCGAGAGCCTGAGATCGAGGCTGCGCACGCTCTCTCGAAGCACCCCGATCTCGTTATTACTGCGTTGCAGAATTAGCCTGGAAGCTTCAATCGCTTCAACTAATTTATAAGTAAGTTCAGTAAATTCCTGAAGCACTGGAAACTCCAGCAGATCCGAAGGCGATGCCGTGGATCCATGGGGGGTAGACCCGCTAGGTGTCGATCCGCCAGAGGACGATTCAATTTGCATTGACATTTTATTGTGAATACGTGGATCGTAAGCGGCCCGGCTACACTTGCATCAACCCATCGATCAAGACTAGGAATGCTGGGCACGATACGGCAAGAATTGTACTGAACATGCTTCATGACAGCCAGCCGCCCGAGCCACGACCGGGCCCTCCGCCTGGCTCGATGTTCCTCAGCCTTCCGGTTCGGGAGAGACTGGAGGTCCTGCGCCAGCTGAAGGCCAGCCTCGATAGGAGCGGATTCAACCAGCTCCCATCACTGGATGATCTCGCTGCGTCGTTCCTGGAGCAGCGGCAGCAAGGCATGCAGCCTTCGCCGCCTGACGAGCGGATCAGGGTCATGGAGGCGCCTGAGGCTCCCCCCCCCTCGCCTGCGTGTGAGCCCGACCCGCCTTCTCCGCCTGTCCGTCTCGACGACGTGCCTGTGCTGATCCGCCACGGTGTGCTTCATGAGGTGGTGAAGCGAAGGTTGGTGGACGACCTGATCCGCACCGTGATCTTGGATGAGCAGGACCAACAGGCGATGCTGCGGGAGCGTGCTGCGGTGCGCCAGCAGCCGGACGCGCCCATGGATGGGCAGGCCCTGCAGGATCCCATGGATGAGCTTCGGCTACGCATCTGGGTCGAAACCACCTACAGCGACGCCATGGATCGATGGTTCCTGAAGCACCGTCATGAGATGGAGTCTTGGATCTTCAGTTGCCTGCGGGTTCCGGATGAGGGTCTGGCTGCGGAGCTCTTCCTGCAACTCACCGATGACGGCGCCGATCTGGCGGTGCTGACCGACCTCCACGGAATCGGAAAGGAACGCTGGACCCGGGGGGTGGTGGGTCCCGTCCGTGTCAACAAGGTGGCCGAGCCGCTGAGACAGGTGCTGGCGGAGATGGCGGTGGGGGCGATCCACCCACCCCTGGCGATGGGGGATGACTGGGTGATCCTCCAGCTGCTGCACCGGTTCCCGGCCGAGCCGCACGACGAATGCTGCCACGACGTGCGCTGGACCATGTTCGAGGCTGACCTGAATGCCAATGCGGACCGGATCTGCCGTCGCATCATCAGTGGCGATGCCATCGCCCTGGAGGCGACCCTGGCCGAACTCTCCTGGCAGCATCAGGAAGGTGAATTTCTGCTGCCACCCGCAGCGCCGTAGGCAGGAGCAAACAGCGGCTGAGGCCCCTCAGCTGTGCTCTCGCAGGAACCCGATCGTGCCCTCGAGCTCCTCGCCAAAGCGGTCGATCTCGGCTTCGGTGGTGGTGAAGCCGAGGCTGGCGCGGGCGGTGCCGCTCAGGCCGTAGTGGCGGTGCAGGGGCTGGGTGCAGTGGTGGCCGCTGCGGATGCAGATGCCGGAGGAATCCAGCAGGGCGGCAATGTCGTTGGCGTGCAGACCCTCGACGTGGAAGGCCGCCAGGGCGGCGCGGTTGGGCTGCTGCTCGGGGGTGGGTCCGAGAATCGTCAGCCCTTCGATCGCCTGCAGCCGTGCGAACAGCCGGCGGGTGAGCCGCTGCTCCCAGGCATGGATGCGATCCATGCCGATCGCCTGGAGGTAGTCGATGGCGGCGCCCATGCCGATCGCCTCGCCGATCGCCGGAGTGCCCGCCTCGAACTTGTGGGGCAGGTCGGCCCAGGTGCTGGTGTCGAGCTCCACGTCCTGGATCATCTCGCCGCCGCCCAGGAAGGGGGGCATCGCTTCGAGCAACGCCTCGCGCGCCCAGAGGAAGCCCATGCCGGTGGGCCCGCAGAACTTGTGGGAGGAGCCCACCAGAAAATCGCAGCCCAGCTCGGCCACGTTCACGCGCTGGTGGGGCAGGCTCTGGCAGGCATCCACCAGCAGCAGGGCGCCGGCGGCGTGGGCCAGGGGCACCAGCTCGGCGATCGGATTAAGGCAGCCGAGGGTGTTGCTCACCTGCACCAGGCTCACCAGCCGGGTTCGCTCCGTGAGCTTGCTGCGCCAGTCGTCGAGATCGAGTTCGCCGGATTCGGTGAGGCCGGCATGGCGCAGCACGCAACCGGTTCGGGCCGCCAGCAGCTGCCAGGGCACCAGGTTGCTGTGGTGCTCCATCACCGAGAGCAGCACCTCGTCGCCGGGGCGCAGGTTGGCCTCACCCCAGGTGCGGGCCACCAGGTTGATCGCCTCGCTGGCATTGCGTGTGTACACGATCTCGCGGGCACTGGCCGCCCCCACGAAGGCCGCCACCTTCTCGCGGGCGTGCTCAAAGCCGTCGGTGGCGCGGGCGCTGAGCTGGTGAGCGCCGCGATGCACGTTGGCGTTGTCATGGCCGTAGTAATGCTGCAGCGCCTCCAGCACCTGGCGGGGCTTCTGGCTGGTGGCGGCGTAATCCAGATAGATCAGCGGCTGGCCCAGGCAAGCGATCTGGCTCAAGAGCGGGAAATCGGGGCGGGTGAGGGCCGCGAGATCCTCGGCGGGGGCATCAAGAGGAGCTGGGGTGGTGATCGCGCCGGGGAAGATCGCCTGGGAGGGCTCCATCACACCGGCAGAACCATTCGGCTGGCCGGGGAGGGTCGCTGTCATGGGGGGATTGGAGCCTGCGCCTGGGGCTGGACCGAGCCCAGAAAGGCCTTTAGGGGAACTGTCGATGCCGCCGGAGGCCGCATCGATCGGCATGGGGGTGAGGGTCATGGCCGTGGGGCCTCCTCGGCCAACACCATCGCTAGAGGCTGCCAGATCGCGGCAGCCGCCGGCAGCTCCCGCAGCACCTCTCCGCAGAATCCGCGCAACAAGAGGCGGGAGGCATTAGCGGCGGCGATGCCGCGACTCTGGAGATAGAAAAGCTCCTCGCTCTGCAGGCGGCTCACGGTGGCGCCATGGGCGCACTTCACATCGTCGGCCACGATCTCCAGCTGGGGCTTGGTGTCGATGCGGGCCCGGTCCGAGAGGAGCAGGCTGCGGCTGAGCTGCACGGCATCGGTGCGTTGGGCGGCGCGGGGCACCGCCACGGCGCCGTTGAACACGCTGCGACCGGCCCCATCGGCGATCACCTTGTGGAGCTGGTCGAGCTCGCCCTCGGGCCCCTCAAAGCGCACCTGGCTGTGCTGATCAGCGATCTGGCGCCCATCCACCCGCTGCAGGGAACGCAGGCGGGTGGTGGCGCCGCCGCCGCTCTGGAGCACCCGAGGCTCCAGCCGCGACAGGGCCCAACCCGCCACGGCGCTGGTGAAAGCGAAGTGGCTGCCGGGATCCTGCTCGACCGCCAGATCGGCCAGCAGCACGGCGGCCCTACCCCCCTGGCCGATCAGGCCATGGCTGAGGCGAGCGCCGGCCCCGAGGCGGGCCTCCAGCAGCACGGTGGTGAGGCTGGCGCCGGCGGCACGATGCACCTGCAGGAGCTCCAGCCGCGCCTCGGGTTCGAGGATCAGCAGCAGCCGCAGGGGCAGCACACCCTCAGCGCTGGCAGCATCGCTCACCAGTTCAAGGGTGGGCTCCACAACGTCCCGTACCCGCAGGGCCAGCACCTGGCCGGCGGTGGCGGCGGCCAGCAGGCCGCCCCAGGGCGCTTCGGAACCGGCCCTGGCCGCAGCGTGGTTGGAGGCTCCATTCGCTCCACGATCCTGTCCCCGATCGGTGGATCTCTCCTGGAGCAGGGCTTCCAGATCGGCAGCGGGAATCGCCTCAATGCCAGCCGGCAGGCTCACCCCCGCGAGCGGATCGCCATGGCCATCGAGCACCAGCCGCACCACCCCGGGCCTCAGCGAGGACAACGTGGCTGGCCCGGTGGTGGCCGGGGGCAGCAGGGCCGGAGTGATCGCCAGCAGGGGAGCAATATCCGTGAAGCGCCAGGCCTCCTGGCGCCGGGAGGGGAGCGGGCGGTCCGCCAAAGCCTGGGCGGCCCGTTGCCGCGCCGCCGCCAAGGCGGGCTCCGGCGACCCGCCAGACTCCAGGGAAAGCAAAAACTCTGAACCCCAGCTGCTGGCAGCAGCCACGGCGGTGGGCATGGAAAGGGCCGCCATCACCCCACCTCCACAGGCGCCGGCTCCAGGGCCGCGAGTTCGGCGTCCACCCAGTCGTAGCCGCGATCTTCCAACTCCAGCGCCAGGTCCTTGCCGCCGGTGCGGAGGATGCGACCCGCCGCCATCACATGCACGTAATCGGGGGTGATCACATCCAGCAGCCGCTGATAGTGGGTGATCAGCACGGTGGCGTTATCGGGGGTGGCGAGCTGATTCACCCCGCCGGCCACGATGCGCAGGGCATCGATATCGAGACCGGAATCGGTTTCGTCGAGGATCGCCACCAGCGGATCGAGAAGGGCCATCTGCAGGATCTCGTTGCGCTTCTTCTCGCCACCACTGAAGCCCTCGTTCACCGAGCGATCCAGGAAGGCCGGATCCATCTGCACCACCGCCAGCCTCTCGCGCACCAGATCCTCGAAGGCGAAGGTGTCGAGTTCCTCAGCGCCCTGCTCCAGGCGGCGGCCATTGGTGGCCACCCGCAGGAACTCCAGGTTGCTCACCCCCGGAATCTCCACCGGGTACTGGAAGCCGAGAAACACACCGCGGCGGGCCCGCAGCTCGGGAGCGAGGGCTAGCAGGTCCTCACCCCGGTAGGTCACGCTGCCGCCAGTCACGGTGTAGGCGGGATGGCCGGCCAGCACCTTGGAAAGCGTGCTCTTGCCGCTGCCGTTGCGGCCCATCACGGCATGGATCTCGCCGGCGCGGATGGTGAGGTTCACACCGTGCAGGATCGGTTGGTCCGCCACGCTGGCGTAGAGATCACGGATCTCAAGCAAAACCGGGGCTTCAGGGCGGATCACGGCAGGGCAGGTGGGGCGGACTTGAACGGGAGGGAAGCAATTAACCGTAGCGGCCAGATGGCTGAAACGAAGCCCGGAACCGGAGTGGAACGTCGATGAAGCGAAGTCGTGAGGCGGAGTCGTGAAGCGCAGTCGTGAAGCTCAGTCGTGAGGCGGGGTGCGGCTGAAGGAGCGGAACGGAGGAGCGAAATCCTTGGTGGCCCGAACCTCAGGGCGAAGCATTGGCAGGTGTGGGGACGGTGCCAGGAGGGCAAACCCGATGGTGTTCCCTGGCGGTTGAGGCCGCCGAAAGCAAGCTTGAATCCGTTGAATCCTTGAATCCGTTGAATCAGAGTGAATCAGAGTGAATCAAGGTATCCTGAGCAAGCGACGAACCTGCTGCTCACTAACTCAACGGATCATTGGCGGGGCTGAGGAAGACCCTGCTACCCCACGGAACCCTCCAGCTTGAGGGCGAGGAGTTTGTCGGCCTCGGCAGCGAATTCCATCGGCAACTGGTTAAACACATCGCGGCAGAAGCCGCTCACCATCATCGACACCGCCTCCTCAAAGCCGATGCCGCGGCTCTGCAGATAAAAGAGCTGATCTTCCGAGATGCGACAGGTGCTGGCCTCGTGTTCGATCGCCGCCTCCGGTTGCTGGGAGCGGATGTAGGGATAGGTGTTGGCGGCGGCCTGATCGCCGATCAGCATCGAATCGCACTGGCTGAAATTGCGGGCGCCCACCGCCTTCGGCCCTACCTGAACCAGGCCGCGGTAACTATTGGAGGAATGGCCGGCGCTGATCCCCTTGCTCACGATCGTGGAGCGGGTGCGAGGGCCTATGTGGATCATCTTGGTGCCGGTGTCAGCCTGCTGGCGGTTGTTGGTGAGGGCCACTGAATAGAATTCACCCACCGATTCAGCACCCTGCAACACACAGCTGGGATACTTCCATGTGATCGCTGAGCCCGTCTCCACCTGGGTCCAACTGATGTGACTGCGCTCACCACGGCACTGGCCACGCTTGGTGACAAAGTTATAAATTCCGCCGACGCCATGTTCATCACCTGCGTACCAGTTCTGCACGGTGGAGTATTTGATCGAGGCATCATCCAAAACCACCAGTTCAACCACAGCCGCATGCAACTGGTTGGTGTCAAACATCGGGGCTGTGCACCCCTCCAGATAAGATACCGAAGCTCCTTCCTCGGCCACGATCAGGGTGCGCTCAAACTGGCCCGTGTCGCCGGAGTTGATTCGGAAGTAGGTGGAAAGCTCCATCGGGCATGTCACCCCATTCGGGATGAACACGAAGGAGCCATCGCTGAACACCGCAGAATTGAGAGCCGCGAAGTAGTTGTCGTTGCTGGGCACCACCGTACCGAGATAGCGCTCGATCAAATCGGCGTGATCCTTCACGGCCTCACTGATCGAGCAGAAGATCACGCCGTGCTCGGCCAACTTCTCGCGGTAGGTGGTGGCAATCGAAACGCTGTCGAACACCGCATCCACAGCCACGTTGGAGAGGCGCTTCTGCTCACTTAGAGGAATGCCGAGCTTGTCGAAGGTTTCGAGTAGCTTCGGATCCACCTCATCGAGGCTTCCCTTCTTCTTCTCCTGCTGCTTCGGGGCGGCGTAATAGATGATGTTCTGATAATCGATCGGTGCATGGCCGAGGGCCGCCCAGTCGGGCTCTTCCATCTCCAACCACTGTCTGTAGGCCCGCAGGCGGAAATCGAGCAGGAAAGCGGGCTCATCCTTCTTACTGGAGATCAGCCGCACCACATCCTCGCTCAGCCCCTTGGCGATCTTCTCGGTTTCGATATCGGTCACGAAGCCGTACTTGTACGGCTGGCTGACCAGATCTCCTACGGCTGCGGTGCTCATGACAAGAAGGGAACGGAGGGAAAGGTCAACCGGAGGTGAGGGCCCGAACCTCCTCCAGGCTGATGGTCTGTTGCTCGCCGCGGAAGGGGTTGTCCTCGGTGAGAAAGAGCATGCAGTGGCATTCCTTGCGCTCCCGCATCGGCACGCAGGGGCAGTTCCAGAAAGCCTGGGCCACCTCGGCCTGCTTGTCCTCGTAGTGGCGGCACGGGCACAGGGCACCGCCGAGCTCATCCTTGTGGCGGGCTAGGCCCTCAAGCACCACAGCGGTCACCCCCGGATCGCTGCAAAAAAAGGTGCCGGTGCGCTGGGCGTAGGTCTCAGCGAACTTTCGGATCACCTCAAGGCTGTCGGAAACCGGCCGTGCAGAGGCATCTTGCTCGGAGCTGGGGGCGTTGCCAGGGGCGGCGTCGGGAACGGTCACGGCAGACAAGGCAGTGCTGAAGAAAAGGGCGAGGCTCATGGCCCCACATCGGCCGGCGGAAATGGCAGAACCGGAGCAACCGCAAAGCTACGGGCCGGGCGCATACCACCAACCGCCAATTGCGAAACAAAGAAGTTTCGTTATCTATTCAGCTTAGGGCACCGCTCTTGGACCAGGGCCCCCAAAGCAGGGAAGCACGCCAGCGTGAAGCGTGGGCAAAGGGCCCCAATTGCTGTCAGGCCGTGGCATCGTGAATGGGAACGGTGGAACCATGACAGCCTCCCCCCCCTCAGGCTCTCCACTGAGTCCACCCCTCAACGGCAGCCGTCGCCGGGGCAGCCTTTCTGCTGTTGGCCTCGCCCAACTGAGTGAACCTAAGACCAAGTCCACGACAGCTCTCGAGTCCGCCGAAACGCCACCGACCCGCGAGGCCGTGCTGTCACAGCTGTTGCGTCATGGAGAAGCCACAGCGGCCGATCTGGCTGGAAGGCTTTCGGTATCTGTGCAAGCGATGCGGCGCCATCTACGCGGACTCGAGGAGATGGGCCTGGTGGAAGCCAGTCCCACCCCGGAGGGTCCGGGCCGTCCCAGCAACCGCTGGCGCCTCACCACCGCCGGACACGAACGGTTTCCTAATGGCAGCGAACACTTCGCCCTGGGCCTGCTCCACTCCCTCGCCGGGGCCATGCCCCCCGATGCGCTCCGCCTGCTGCTGAATCAGCAGGCGGTGGCGAAAGCCGGTGATTACCGCCGCCACATCGGCAACGGTTCCTTGGCGGAGCGCCTGGAGCGCCTGGTCGAGCTGAGGCGGCAGGAGGGCTTCGTGGCGGAGTGCCAGCCCGACCCCGAACAGGGAGGAGCCTGGGTGATCAGCGAGTTCCACTGCTCGGTGATTCGGATCGCCGAGCAGTTCCCGATGGTGTGCGACCAGGAACTGGCCCTGATCAGCCACACCTTTCCCGACTGCCGGATCGAGCGGGTGCACTGGCGCCTCGAGAAAGGTCACTCCTGCGGCTTCCGCCTCAGCCCCGCCGGCGCCGCGCCGTGATCGAAGCGAGCGAGCTGGCGGAACTGGAGGCCACCCTGCTGCCGGCCCTTGAGCGCCATCACCTACGCCTACTGGCCCACGGCCTGCGCACCTTCCAGGCCGTGGCGGACAGCCGCCAGGGGCCTCTGCCGGCCAGCGATGCCCTGGCGGTCTGGGCCACCAGCCAACCGCAGCTGGCCGGGGATCCGGGTTTCGCCGCCACCTTCCTGGACCAGCTAGCCGGCCTCGGGGAACAACTGGAATCGATCGCAGTCCGCTGGGGCAGAGAACCACTGGCCCTGGAACTGGCCGACCTGATCCGCTGGGCCGAGCAGCAGGCCCAGGAGCGGCTGGATCTCTCATCCCTCACAGCGGACTCGGCAGCCGTACCACCAGGCTGACGCCGGCCAAGGCGACGATGGCGGCGAACAGCCCCCGCCAGCCGGGTCGATCCCCCTCCAACCACCAGGCCAGGGGCAGGGCCATCACCGGCGCTGTAGACATCAGCGCCACCGCCAATCCGCCGCTCAGGCCGGCCAGGGCCACCTGCTGCAGCACGATTCCGGCGCTGGTTCCCAGCAGGGTGGCGAGCAGCAGCAAGGGCCAGCGACGCCGTGCCGGCCTGGGCCGGGGCACCCTCAGGGGGATTCGCCCGGCCAGGGGCAGCAGAGCCAGGCTGGCCGCGGCCAGTCGCAGGGTGGCCGCCTGCAGGGGTGAGATCGGCCCCGACAACAGGGCAGCCCTGGAGAGCAGGGCCCCGAGGCTGCCGCACACCAGCGCCCCTAGGGCCAGCAGCACGCCGCCGATCGGCAGCCGTGCCACCTGGCCGGGGCTGGATGGATCGCCATCCCGGGCCCCGGAGCCATCGCCCGACGGCACCTGGGCCGCTCCCCGAGCCACGAGCACCACCGCCAGACTGATCAGGGCGATGCCGCCGACCTGGGCCGGGCCGGGCCACTCCCGCAGCAGCACCGCCCCGGCCAGAGTGGTGAAGGCCGGCCCGCCGGCATCGATGGTGAGGGCCCGCCGGGTGCCGAGTCGGCGCAGGGCGGCGAAGAAGAGGCTGTCGCCCAGGGCGATCCCCACAACCCCGCTGCAGGCGAGCAGCAACAGGCCCTGGGGCGGAAGCTGCCAGGCCTGGCTGAAGGCAAAGGGCAGCTGAAGCGCCACCGCCAACAGATTCTTGAGCAGGTTGAGCTGCACGGCCGACAGGGAGGTGGGCAGTCGGCGCCACAACAGGCTTGCGAGGGTCCAGCAGAGGGCCGCCAGGAGGGCGGCCGTGGCCGGCAAGGGGAAAGAAAACAGGGGGAAGAAGGGCAGGGGAATCGGGGGCAGGGACGACAACCGGGGCTTGGACTTGCGATCATCGCCAGTGCCTCCCCCCTCCGGGTGTCCAGTCCCGGCGAGCCAGCGTGAGCGGCAGCATCTCCAGCCCCAGCGGCACCCCCGCCAGCGACCCCACGGCCACCGCCGCCGAGACCGGGGCGATCGCCGACGCGATCAGCTTCTTCCGGCTTAGCTGCGGTCGCTGGCGCTCCCAGCGCAGCAGCCACCACCTGCTGCATCGCCAGGCAGAGGCCGGCAGCTCCTTCATCGAGGTGGTGGAACTCGAAGCCGGCGATCCCCAGCTGGTGGCGATCGCCGAGCTCCACGGCGAGGATCCCGACCACCTGGTCGGGGGCTGCCGGGTGCGCTGGAGCGGTTCGATGGCCTGGGACAAGGCCGGCGAAGCCCATGAAGGCGAGAGCGTGTTCGGCCTGATCCCCACCGACACCCTCGGCCGCGAGGGCCTGCTGCTGCGCGACCGCGGCTATGCCGAGACGGCACCTGTGGCGGGCCGCTTTGCCATGGACGAGCGGGACGCCCTGCTGCTCACCACGGCCTACGAAACGATGAACAGCCTCGAACGGTTCAGCTTCGCCGGGCCGAACGTGCGGCTGCGCGCCAGCACGGTGGAGGGGCTCTCCAACACCGCCTCCTTCTGCATCGAGACGCGGATCGAGGGCGCTGCCGCCAGCGGATTCGCAGCGGTTCCGCTTAAAGAGACCTCTGCGGCGGGCAGCAGCGGCGCCGGGAAACCAAGAGAGGCCGTGAAACCAAGAGAGAGTGTGTCGCTGCTGGGCTGGTGAGACTAGTATGAGCCACACCCAGAGCGCCATTGACGCCACCGTGATGGGCTCGGATGACGCAGGATCCTGCGATGGTGCACCTCTGTGACGCCACCGTGATGGGCTGGAGATGGCCCGGCTATGCCACCTTGATGGCGCCTTGATGGGGCCTACGAGCCGGCTCCGGTCCCGCTCCTCGCCCGCGAGGGTGCCAATGCGCCACAAGGCCCGCCGCCGACGGTTCCGGGGGAGCCAGGAGAGCGTGATAGCCGGCTGTCACAGGGCCCCGGGCGCACCATCGACGGGGACCGTACTAGGCAGCTGACGGGCTGCTGCGGGGCCTGGCGGAACGGGCGCTTACTCGAACGACTGGCTCCAGCAGCAACGTTACGGTCTGTTAGTCATGACGTGACCGGCGGAAGCCAGGTGCGGCCGCACTTCTACGATCACC
>Ga0315905_10000773_pt1 | contig 35047 bp, 36 predicted proteins | sample LakEriMetagenome_5_FD_203522 | JGI IMG/M metagenome (GOLD analysis project Ga0315905, IMG submission 203522) | Freshwater fungal communities from buoy surface, Lake Erie, Ohio, United States - Buoy 4 MA121 | ecosystem: Environmental > Aquatic > Freshwater > Lake | place: USA: Lake Erie, Ohio... | reverse complement strand
AGATTGCTCGACAGATGGCAGCGAAGGCACCGATTCCTGTAGACCCTGTGATCCAACAAGCAGTCGATGCGGCTCTTGAGAAACTGATCGGCGGAACCAACCGTCTCGCCAATGCGACGAAGCGTGGGGCGAAGGGTGTCGTCGAAGGCTACAAGTCCGATCGCGACGAAGCCAAGAAGAAGGCGGCTAAGTGAGTAAGCAGAAGAAGGGCATGTCCTTCAGCCTTGGTGGCGGACTCCGGTGGGTTCACGAGTCACGGTTCTGTGACGAGCTTCAGATGAAGCCGGCTACGTTCCGCAAGATGTGTCGGTCCATCGGGGTTCCGATGCTGCAGATCCACGATGACTGGCTTGTGAACATCCACATGTTCCGAATCGGGATGTGGGCTGCTTGCCGTTTCGGTCAGCCCGACTTCCTCGTACCCGGCTGCACCACACTGACACGGGGGAAGCGTCGCAAATCGCAAGCCGTTTCAGTGCCTCGCGAGTACATCGAAGCTAATCTGCCGAACCTTATTGAAGAGATCAACAAAGCCCGCATCATGGACGGAGTCGAACTGGAACAACGCACGATCGACGAGTCCCGTGACGCAGCTCGCCGGATGCTCAACCTTCTCAACCCCAGGACCTGACCCATGGCCAAGTACGTCGTCGTCGCCAAAGAAATGTTCACCGATCTTGTTCGCTCATTCGGTAAGGGTGGAAAGGAGTTCCGCACTTCACTTGAGACCAGTGTCGCAAAGGGCTTGAGGCGACACAACAAGACGAGAGACTTAGTGCATGAATCCTACATGTCCAGGACCGGTAAGCCGGTTCCTGAAAACAAAGTCGTGCTCAAGGCGGACTTCCTCGCTAATTTGGAGAGGGCAGTAGAGGAAAAGAAACGTGCCCAGACGAAGACTGAGCGTTTGTTCCCGCGCGAAAGACGAGAACAGCTAGGTCTTCCTAGCGGAGCTGAATGGCGGGCACAAAAGAAAAAGCCAAAGCTTCTACGAAACAAGCTTGTTTTTAAGAAGGGCTACCAGATGAGGGATGAAATGGGCCGCCAGTAAAACCAAGAGGGCTACTGATATGCCGTTCAAGTCGAAGGCCCAGCAGGGCTACATGTTCGCGAAGATGCCGAAGACCGCCAAGAAGTGGGCGAAGGAAACTCCGAACATGAAGTCACTCCCGAAGAAGGCACCCAAGAAGCGGAGCAAGTAATGGCGGCGAAGAAGCGCTTCAAGTTCAAGGCGGTCCACAAGAACCCAGAGGGTGGGCTCAGTGAAGCTGGTCGGGAGGCGTACAACCGAGCGACCGGTGGCAACTTGAAGAGACCGCAGCCTGAGGGTGGCTCACGGCGCAACAGCTTCTGTGCTCGGATGAAGGGCATGAAGAAGCGGCTCACGAGCGCGAAGACTGCGAACGATCCAAACTCCCGCATCAACAAGAGCCTTCGGGCCTGGAACTGCTGATATGCCAAACCTACACGGACGCTACGACCGGCTGAAGATGCACGAAGAGGCCAACGAGCCTCATCCTGATCCATTGAAGCCGCCGACCAAGAAGCGGAAGCCACGGAACATGAAAGCCATGAAGGACCGCATGGCTGAGATCAAGCAGCGCATGATGGGCAAGGGTACCTGATGTCCGAGGTTCGACGCACCAACCCCGAACGCTGGAAGGCCATCGTCTCTAGGTTCAAGGCGTCCTCAAAGGGCGGCGCTCCTGGCCAGTGGTCTGCCCGCAAAGCTCAGCTGGCGACCCAAGCCTACAAATCCAGCGGGGGTTCCTACGTCGGGCCCAAGAAGGCGGACAACAGTCTGTCGAAGTGGACCCGCGAGGAATGGACCACCAAGTCGGGCAAGCCGTCGACGCAGGGATCGCAGGCCACGGGTGAACGGTACTTGCCGAAGAAGGCGATTCAGTCGATGTCTTCGGAAGAGTACGCTCGAACGACGGCAGCGAAGCGAGCGGGCCGTGCGGCCGGCAAACAGTTCGTGAGTCAGCCGAAGGACATTGCGGAAAAGACCCGCAGATACAGGAAGTGATTCATGGCGAAGCGTCCGATGCTACCACCTGCTACACTTGGCAAGCCCTCCAAGAAATCGAAGTACTCCGAAGAGGAAGACGACGATGATGAAGAAGAGGGTGAATGTGGCTGCGATGGCCACGAAGAGGAAGGGATCATGCTGAAGATCTCGATCCTTTTGCCAGATTCTCTTCAGCGAAAGGGCTAACCATGCCGAAGGTCAACGGAAAGAGCTTCCCTTACACGGTCAAGGGAAAGGCAGCTGCGAATCGCGCTGCAAAGAAGACCGGCACCATGAAGAAGGTTGCGGCCACCAAGATGGTCCGCAAGAGCGGAGGTAAGGTCTAATGGCAAAGAAGAAGACGACCAGTTCCAAGGTGAAGGCTGTGAGCACCAAGCGCAACGTGCGCGGCAAGATGGGCGCTATCTCTGGCGCTCGTTCCCGCTCCGCGAACGCAGGTACTATCCAAGGTGGTGGCGGGGGCAAAGGCGGTTGATCAGTGGGGGTTGAATGTCCCAACTCGACACCAGATTCCTAGCTGAACTGAGCGCCCGTGGTGTGATGTCTGAGGACGTCCCCACGGGCGGTCGAGCTTCTGCTGAGCTATTTCGGCGGGAAACGCCGGTGCCTCAGCGGCCGTATCCTGGGCAAGCAGAACTGCTGCAGGATGAGGCGAAGCAGTTAGCTGGTGGCTCGAAGCGCATGGTCGGCAGGATGACCGAGGCGCTCAAGGGAATCATCGAGGGCAATCCGTACACGGAAACCTTCGGGGTCACGCGGGCTCCGATCGGGAACTTCGTGGATCCGTTCTTTCGGGTTGACGTGCAGCCGGACATGCCGTTTGAGTTCTCGTCGATTGCGCCCGCGTTCGACGATCCGAAGCTCACGGCTCAGTTCTATGAGCACACGAAGAAGCTTTTGGCGAGCAAGAAGTACAGTGCTACTGCGCCTGAGATCAAGCAAGCTGCTGAACTGTTGAACTCGTTCGGGGAGCCGTACCACGTTGTCCTGCAAACGGGCTTTGCAGCTGGACCGAAGTTTCATGCGAGCAACGTGAAGCAATCCTTCGTGTTGCCGTTGTTGCTTGAGGGGATGGCTACTGCGCCTGATACCGCTGAGATGAGCGTTCGTGGTAACGAGCGTTGGAAGAAGCGTTCAGGGGTGCTGGCTCGAAGCAACTACATTGAGTCGTTGCACGGTGAACTGGCGGTTATGAAAGCCAAGGGTAGTAAGGCTTCTGGACCGTTGCTGGCCGATGCTATCAGTATGTACCTGTCGCGGTTGGCCCCGTCCATCGGGCTTCGGAAGGGCCGTGGCCCCAACGATCTTCCGTTGACTCCTCGGTTGGATGCCAACATCCCACCGATCCAACAGGCGTTGAGGGCGGCTCGCAAGGACATCGGGGCCCGTGAGGCTGCGAAGTTCCGGCAGATGACCACCCAAGAGTTCCGCGCTCTCGACCCCGAAGGTCGTTACAAAGCAGTCGCTGACAACATCAAGCAGTTTATCTCTCAAGAAGAACAGTATGCTCTTGTGAGAAATGCGGGTGGTAATTTGAAAGCGTTGCCGCCGGAAGAGCGGTTGGTTCGTGTTCTCAGGTCTCTTGGGGAGTTGTACGGGACCGAAGCGCGGGATCGGATCGTGCAGATGACGGCGGGCCGGACTGGGCCTACGATCAGGCCGGGCGTTCAGCGTCGTGGGCCAGAGGCGGGCATTCCGTCGGAGACTCGACTGACCAAGAAGGTCGTTGAGGAGAAGATCCTGAAGCCGGCGGAAGCAGAGAAGATTATGAAGCAGACTGCGAAGCGGCTCGGAGTGACACCGAAGAATCCCGTGGCTGTGTTGGCGATCGCGGCCCTGTTGTCGGCGGCCATGTACGCAGGCATGGGTGAACGGGAGGCCGCATGAACCCGAAGACGAAAGAGACCATTGAGGACGGCGAGAGTGTGATCCGCTCGATGTTCTCGATTGACGGGGTGGCTGCAGCCATTCAGCGGTCCGGCTTTGATGTGGAGGAGGAGGTGTCGATGTACATCGATATCGCCCGTAATTCGCTGGAAGACAACACGAGGCTTGCCGCTCTGCAAAGGTTGAATAGGCGTGTACGAGAAGTTGCAGAAGTGAATGGCATGATCTCGACTGGATCTGTTAGAATGGTCTCCCATGAAGAAGACGGAACCCTCGTCGAACGCACCCGCTCAGAATCCCGCCTCCTCTCCCAAGTTCGCGGGCTTCCAATCCCTGGCAAGTCCTTCATCTCCTCCCGTGTCCTCCCACCGGCCACAAGTACTGGAGAAACTCGACCGAGTGACCCCTCGGCTTCGTAATGAGGACTTCGCGCGTGGGGGCGCGATGACGTTCGAGGACCTCGGGGTCATCGAGATAGATCGCTTGGTTGGAAACCCATCGGACTTCGGAGCTCGACTTCGGAAGACGTTGTGTGGCCCAGACGGGCTCATCAACCACAAGTGGGCAGAGGTCGCGTCACGGGTTTCGATTGTGTCTCCGGGCACATCGGATCCGACCATGATGCTGATGGTCTTGTGCCAGTTGGCTGCTGCCGAGTTGTTCATTGACGGAGATCTTCGTCGGGCTCTGAACGACTGATGGAAATCAAGAAGATCCAAAGTCGTGAGGATGGCAATCCAAATTATCCGCTTCCGGCAGACTACGACGATCTGACCGAAGATGGTCAGCGGATGGCGCGAGTGAACGCTTGTCGTCAGTGGTTGATTCCCGAAGAGAACCTAGAGACCCGAGGCAACAATCTTGTGGCTTCGGTGTGGTGGTTCGATCGGTATTACTTGTGGCCTGACGACGAAGCTGATTTCAATCCGCTGTTCTACGACGACACGCCGCTGGAGACGCCGGACTTTCACTGGGTCCTGCTGCGGCAGTGGGCTTCGTACAGGTTGACGGCGGCGGTTGCGCCTCGTGGTTCTGCGAAGTCGTACCTGAACTGCAAGGACATGCTGCTCCGGTTGATTACGCGGCCTGCATATTCATTCGTTTATGCAACGTCCACGCACCCGAACGCGCGTGAGGTCGGCGAGCGCATCAAGCGCCAGCTGATCCACAACCAGCGGATCAACGACGACTTCTCGCCGGAGTACGACGGCAATCGAATCGTGCCCCGTCGTGGCGAAGGCTCGTTCAGCACCGAGCACATGATCTTGAACAATGGGTCGTGGCTGCGGCTTTTGAGCGCGTCATCGAAGCAGCGTGGTGGCCGTCCACGTCGATACCGTCTTGACGACCCTGAGTACGATCCGAAAAGCTCGACGCCAATGTCGGTGCTTCGGGCGTACATGTCGGAACTGCTGTTCAAGATCGTGATCCCGATGGTCACGCGCCCAGATACAGGAGTCGATTGGGTCGGTACGTTCGTGTCGAAACGCCATTATCTGTGGCACGCAATGCAGTTGGATGACACGCCGGAAGGACAACGGGCGAAGGATCCCCGATTCAATCGGTGGTCTCGTCTCGTGATCCCTGCGGCTATTGAAGAGAACGGCTCCATGATGTCATGCTGGCCAGACATGTGGCCAACGACTCGTGAAGAGCGCATGAAACTAGCAGTTACGCGCCCACGATTCAAGGAGGCTCTTTCGCTGGAGGAGATCCGTGAAACGATCGGGTCCGCCAACTTTGCCTCGGAGTACTTGGCGTCCCCTGGCGACGGCGAAGGCGCGTTCTTCGGGGACCTCGATGACGTGAAGCACGGCTGGTGGTTCGAGGAGATCGACGACCGTCTCGACCAACCGCTCTCCACGACCACGTACATCTGCTGGCATGAGCGTCGCGGCGACGAGCTCAGCCTTCAGCGGATGCCGTTGCCTGACTTCCTCCGCAGCTACGTCCGCACGTTCATCACCGCCGATACTTCGCACACGTCCGGCAAGGACTCGGACTTTAAGGTCTGCTGCTTGATGGCCGTGTCACCTCAAAACGACCTGTTCGTCCTCGACCTCTGGGCTCGTCAGGGCCAAGAGTCCGAGTTGGTGCGCGGGATCTTCGAGATGGCCGATCGCTGGAAATGTCCGACAGTTCATCCGGAATCGATTCGTCAGGGCGTCTCACTCTACAACGCGCTCTCCTCGATCGTTTCGACCCGCGCCAACGACATGGCTGGCGTCGAGCACTTGCCAAAGATCGTCAAACTGAACCCGGGCATCTCGGAGAAGCAGGACAAGATCGCCGGTCTCCAGTTCCGCTTCGAGCACGGCAAGATCAAGTTGCCGCTGTGGCGACGTGACCAGTTGCCGTGGCGTCACCTCTTCGACCAGATCGAGTCGTTCAACCCCGAAGCCCAAGACGGCGGATTGGAGAAGGACGACTGCTTGGATGCGGTCGCCATGTCCCAGTTCATCCTGAAAGGCCGGCTTTCGAAGGCGGGACCAGCTGCAGCCCAGAAAACCTTGTTCGAGCGTCTTCGCGACGGCGACTTCGTAGAGAGCGGAGTCCACATCGGCGAAGGTCTCGACATCAACCAGTTGTCCGCAAGCCAAATCAACGAGATCCTCGATGCACGAACCCCAGATCCACGACCGAACGGGCGCTCCAAGATCTGAATCCCGAGTACCCCAAGGTCTTTTTGAGGCCATGGCTCGATGGTATTTCGGAGGTTCTGTAGAGAAAGAACCCCCACTGGATCGCGGGGCGGATCAAGAGGTCACAATTTCCGATGCTTGGATGGGGCTTCTCTGTCTTTCCTACTTCGGCAATGGTGCACGTCACCCGTCCGTAGGAATCAGTGGGGGTTCCCCGTATGCTGCCGACCTCCCTCCCAAGGAGTCGGTGACTCAATACGCTCAAGTAAGGAACCAAGTCCAGATGGTCCCCGGCGGGTTCGCGGCCCGGAAAGCACAGGCACGAAATGGCAAACGACAAGATCAAACTGACCAAGGATCCGATGGCGTTGGCTCGGATCATCGACGAGCACTGCGAACGGGAGACGAATCGCCTGGCGTACCGCAGGGCGACGTGGCTCGTGGCCCTGTACTACCTGATGGGGGCCCGTCAGTTTGATGTGTTTGACCCCGAGAGTGGCACCGTCCGATATTCTTATCTGGACGAGCAGGACCGGCTGGACTTCCAGTCGTCCGAGTTGCTCAGTGCCGTGGACAAGATCTCTGGCCGGCTGAGCAGCTTGGACTTCAGGCCGCTCGTGATGCGGGTCGGGTCGTCGTTGAGCTCGATCCGGCAGCGGTCGATCGCCCAGATCATGCTGGATCAGGTGGTCTCGGATCATCAGTTGCAGCGGGTGGTCCCCCAGTTCAACCACATCTTCGCGCTTCTGGGTTCCTGCGGAATCACGGGCCACATGGTGAATCACCCGACGATCGGCATGACTGCTGATCTGGAGGTGGTGCACCCGATGGAGTTGTTCCCGTTCCCGAGTTTGACGGCGGACTATACGAAGCAGCGCGGGTTGTTGAGGCAGCGCGTCGTGTCGATGGACTTCCTCAAGGACACGTTCGGCCCGAAGGTTGCCCGCAACAAGGAACGGATGGAGTTCTACACGATCAAGCCGGGCGAGACTTTCGAGCAGCAGAACGCCAACGAGTACACCCTTGGTTCTCAGGTGGTCTACTCGGATCAGAAGGTCGTCGGTCACGACCCAGAAGCTGATTCGATGCAGGTCGTTCGGGTCCGTGAGTTGTGGCTGAAGGGTCCTCGGGACACTGTCACACGGTACGTCGTGACGAGTGGTGAGTACGTGATCCACGATGAGGATCTGGAGGGCCAAGAGGTTTACTGCCCGATCGGGTTTGCACGGTTCATGGAGAACGGTTCGTTCCACGGAGCCGGCGTCTTCGATCTGTTGTTCCCGCTGTGTCGGGAGGCAGAACGGTTGCAGAAGTCGCTGTTCAACAACATTCGGGACATCGACAAGTACGGTGTGTTGGTGTTGCCGCACGGCTCGTTCAACGCGAACACGATGTTGCGAGACGTCGGTCAGGGACTGCGCGTGTTCCCATGGGAACCGGATCCGATCAGCGAAGGCTTCCGACCGTTCAACATTACGCCGTACAACTCGGGTGACGTGCCCGGGCGCGTGAGCGCGTTCGCGGTTCAACAGATCGACCGATTGAACCCGATCCGTGATTTGATTGCGGAGAAGGGCCGGGTGGACTCGGCCACGGGTCTGCAGTTCTTGGATGAACAGGTCAACCGAGCGATGAACACGCCGACTGCTGGTGTGCAGCAAGCGTGGGGTGACTGCTATCGAGCGGTGCTTGCGGGCTCGGTGCGTGAGGTTGTGTTCAGCCCGAAGACGTTCACCGTTGATCAGTTGACGCTGGATCTTGCGGGCGTTGTGGTGGATCCAGAGACGATGGCTGTGAGCTTCGAGCGCAATCCGTTGCCGTCGTTGAGCCAGCTGTCGTTCAAGATCAAGGACATCAATCCGAGGAGCAAGGTGGCTCGCAAGCAGGAAGCCCTCCAGCTCCAGCAGCAGTTCCAGATTGATCCGGACACCTTCATGCTGTTCGCGCTGAAGGAAGGTCTCGACTTCGCGATGTGGACCGACGAACATCAGTCCGCCTACGAGTCCGTGGTTCGCAACTGTTTGCTGTTGTACGGTGACGGCAAGGAACCCGGGCAGTTGATTTTGACGCCGCAGACGTCGAAGCCCGAGATGCAGATCCGAGTGCTCAATTCGTTCATGGCTTCACCGACGATGGCGGTTGCGTCGGCCGAGGTACAGAATGCATTCATTGAGTACCACAAGACGATGCTCGGATTCATGGGACTTGTGTTGCCGAATGCCCTTCCCAATCCTGACGATGTGGCTATGCTAGGCAAACTGGACCAGCAGATGGCCCAGCTGCAGGGGCTCCAGCAGGGGGCACCGGCTCCGCAGCCCGGAATGGTGCCCCAGATGCAAGGGATGTAAATGGCAGACATCGACCTTTCAACAACGATCACGCTTGACGACGGCACCGAGGTTTCCATCGGGGATCTCGTGCAGAGCCGCAAGGATCTGGCGGAAGCAATCGAGATCAACGACACGCTGCAGGGTGACCTGAAGCGCGTTGGTACTTTGTTCCGCGCTGATGCTTCGGCAGATGAGCGTGAAGATGCGACCCGCAACATCTTGGCGGACCTTGGGTACGAGGATCAACAGATCGACCAGTACCTCGGAGCTGTACGCGCACGTATGCAGCAGGGTACCCCGAAACCGGACACCGAAGACGATGCGCCGGAGTTCCCCGATGACGATGAAGACGAGATTGAAGAGATCGATCTCCCCGATCTGGAAGACGACACCAATCCCAGTGGGGGTTCACAAGAGGACACCATGAGCAACGAACAGATTCTCCGACAGGAACTTGAGGCACAGCGAGCTGAACTTCACAAGATGCGCGTGAGGGAACTCCGCGAGAACCTCAACTCCCAGTTGGATCGAGTGCTGGAAAAGAACGCTGATTTCCAGAGACTTCTGGAAAGCGCGAAGTCCACTCGTGGTGACGAGGGCCTCCAGCAAGCGAAGCAGACCTTGCGGTCTCAGCTTGAGCAGAGGGCCATCGAACGAATGCAAGCCCGACGGGCTTCCGCAGGAACCTTTGAGGACGCATGGATGTCCGAAGAGGTTGAGAAAGCAGTAGAGCCCGTAGTGGGCACATTTCGGTCGGTAATCGGAGACATTGACCGTTTGGGTCGGTCTTCGGAAACGGTCACCGGACTCGACGCGCAGGAGATTCTGCGCTCTAAGCCAGTTCCCGAGCCTGAGTACAAGCCTGGTGCATCCCTGAGCGACATTGAGTCCCAGGTCAAGAACTTCGCATCAGACACGATCAAGCGGGCATTGGCATCGTCTCCAGGTGAATCCGCAATCTGATCTGAAGGAAACAAGTCATGCCTTTCGCAACAACCGGGTCGATCTTCGACCGTCAGTCAAACCGCATTCAGGAAGTTCTCAACAAGTCGATGCGCGTGTTCCTCGCCGGTCTCGATCCGGTGTGGCGCGACAACGTCGTCACCAGCCAGGGCGTCGGCAACTCCGGCGATCTCGGCCGCGACCTCAAGATCACTCGCCTCTTCATGGGCAGCCTCACTGGCGTGATCGAGTCGGGCCGTTCGTTCGGCGAACAGGATCTCTACGGATCAGGCACTTCGTCGTTTGGCCCCTCGATGCACCTGCAATCGGCCGCCCAAGCTTACCCAAGCCCGCTTGAGGGTCCGAACGCCACGGCGTATCGCCTCGCGATCCCGATGCGTTCGCTCGTCACCAACCTGATGATCACCCTCGGTGAGAAGCAAGCCGACGCTACGCCGGCGCTCATCGATCAAGTGGTTGCTCCGAAGCTCACCGCGTTCGCCCGCAACATGGCGCACACGCTGTGCAACTACTGGTACCTCTCGCAGAACGATTCGTACCGTCTCTGCGGCATGACCAACACCCAGGTTCGTTCAGTGGCGTCCTCTACTGGTGCAACTGGAACCTCGACCTCGACCTACTACCAGATCAAGTTCAACCCCAGCAACTACGCGGTTCATCGTTTCTCCCGTGGTCAGCGCGTTGACATGGTCTACGCTGACGGTGATCGTGCAAACGACGGACAAGCTGCTCAAGCTAATCAAACCCGTAGTACTCGTGTTCAGCTCATCGTTGAGAGCGTTGATCCGCTGACCAACGAAGTCGTGCTTGTCACGAACGTCGATCCCAACACGACGTTCTTCGATACGGCTGGAAATGCTGCTGGTTCGGCGGTTACGACGACCTACGCGGCGCAGACTGACTTCGATCTTGCGTTCATCGTGTACGCGAACGCGACGATCAACGCATCCAATGTCGGCTCGAACACGTTCGTCGGTATCGCTGGCATCAACAGCTGGCTGAAGAACGGTGCTGAAACTTCGTCCACCAAGCTTCTCGGTGCAGAATCGGATAGCTCCGACTTCATCGATGTTGCAGAGCGTCCGGAGTTCAAGAGCTTCAAGTACAACGTCAACGGGGTTCTCACCGAGTACAACCTGAAGCGTTACCTCCAGCGCGTCCACTCGGCGTTCGAGCCGAATGGTCACACCATCGACACGCTCGTTGCGTCCGAAGGTGTGTGGAGCGCGTACGAGTCGCAGAAGATCGGCCAGTACCGAATCGACCGCACCAACCGTGTCGCGTCGATCACGAGCGAAGGCCAGCAGGAAGGCTTCACCTTCAGCTTCGAGGGCAACTCGTACAAGGGTTACACCTCTCGGTTCGTTGAGCAGGGCACGATGTACGGCATCAAGCTCGGCGGCAAGAACTGGAAGAAGTACGTCCCACCGAGCCCGAACGGTATGTCCAAGATGAGCCAGGCGGACGCTTACGTTCCGTTCGAGTTCGTCGCGGGCGCCATCACCGGCACTTCGACCAACCAGCTCCCGGTCTACGTCACCACCAGCACCAGTGCCGGCAGCAATGCCAACCTGGTGACCCAAGCGAGCCAGATGCCGGGTCGTATCCGCATGCAGCTGGTTCCTGATCAGGTCAACGGCATGAAGCTCACGGGCATCACCGAAGACCGCGTCTACATGAACTCAGACAACATTGTCTGATTCACACTGACGGAAACGGTACAATGGGGCCACCTCGTAAATGGGGTGGCCCCTATTCTTTGGAGTGTTACATGACAATGTCTGACGAGCAGATGACTATCGCTCTGTTGATGGGTACGGAGATGACTCCGGAACGCTTTGAGTTGATCCCTACGTGCCCGTGGTTGGAAAGTCTGCGGCGGAAGACGGGGTTGGAAAACCTCTTCGTGTACCGCCATCGGAAGACCGGCAAGTTCGGTCTGGCTCAGTGGTCCATCAAACCCAAGGTGTTCGGACAGGGCATTGCCGCTGCAACCGAGATCTGCCTCTTCTCGGGTCCTCCGGGAGATCATCCGGCAGATCTGCCGGAGATGGACTGGCTGATGTGGCGCTGCAAGCCAGAGCACGAGATGGTCGACGAGATGCGGAAGAATCGGTACAAGAAGATCAGCGACCGGCAGAGTGCGCTGATGGACCGAAAGACCGTGCTCGACGACATGGAGAAGGTGCTTCGGAAACGGAAGCTGGATGAAGCCGCCGACAAACTGAGTCTTGAAGATGTTCCGGACGACGGGCCAGAGCTGGACCAGATGCGGGAGTTGCTACGCTGGGCCATGAACGAGAAGATCATTTCTACGGGCTAAACCATGCACTCAACCGGATCCATCATCAAGACGTACTGCGAGAAGGTTCGCCACTACTTGGATGATCCGGATCTGGACGCGAAGTACGACGATAACTACTTGGTGCGGTTCTTCATGTCGAGCGCGATGACCGACGTGGTCTCGCGGGTCTCCATGATGTCAGACGCACAGGTCGTGGTTCCGCTGACGGTCACGGTTGCCGCGAACACCCAGTACTACCGGTTGCCCCCGATGGTGCGCCAGGTTCTTCGGGTGGGCATCGTCAATGCGTCAACGGGCGTGTTCATCGAGGACTTCCACCCCCGTAGCGAGTTCAACGTGTACGGCCCAGGCTGGTCGATCGAGGGCAACCTGATCTCGTTCAAGCCCTACCCGACCGAGGCCAAGACGTACACCATCTTGTACGTTCCGTCAGGTGACGTCGCCGCTCACTACGTCTCCGGAACGACAGGAACTTTGAATGCGAACGGGACATTCACGTTGCCATCTACTGGCTTCTTGGGCTCCCTCGATAAACGTGAGAACGCCTACGTGGGCTGCTACTTGCGGATCTTTGGGGCCAATGTCACGGACGAATGCACGATCTCGGCGTACAACGCGACCACCCGAGTGGCCACGCTGCGGACTCCTGCCACGAACGCGGCAGGCTCTTACAGCTACGAGGTCGTTCCGTTCGTGATGGAGCCGATGGTTGATGCAGTCTCGTTGAGCGCGGCGATGCGGGCTGGCGTTGGTCGAAAGATCTCGCAGGGCCAACAGCAATCATTGGCGTTCGCGTACCGCCAAGCCATCAAGACCGCGCATGACACCTTGGGCAACATGAACTCCCGCACTGGAAAGCGATTCAGTGGGGGTACCGTGGACAACATGAACCTCTTCGTGTTCTGATGAACAACGACGAACTTCTCAACACCGCCAACCGGGAGTTCGAGCAGATTCTCCCTGTGTTCTCGCAAGCGTTCACGCAACGCATGACGAGCGGGTTTCAGATTGTCACGTTGGCTCCTGGCCTTAAGTTCGTAGACCCCACCAGTTACTCTGCGCCTGGTTCTGCCCCGAATCAAACGGGTCCGTCGTTGCCTGCGCAGTTCTTCATGCCTGGCGGCAACGGCTTTGGGGACACGTCGTTCGCGTTCTTCAACGTCGTCGGCAATCCTGCAACGACCGCCATCTCTCCAACCGCGAACCCAGGCTCTGTTCCGCCGGTGGGCCCAGAGGAGAAACTGCGGTACTCCTGTGTCTCCGGTCGTTGTCTTCAAGACCCCAACGGCTTGTTCTTGGGTATCGACGAGTGCTTGGTTGATGGCTGTGGTTCTGTTGGTGGTGGAGGACTTGAAAGCTCTGGTTGTGACTGTGGCTTTGGTCCATCCCACACAACCTTTAAAGCAGAGATCACTTCGGTCAGCACCTCGTATACGTCCCCGATCGGATCGTCGTATTACTTGTACGGTTGGACTGAAGTTACTGCTCGCACAAATCCTCGAACAAGTGCAGCAGGTGGGCTTGCCATAAACGAACATGAGTATAGTGTTGCCAACAATGGTGGTAATACACCCCCCACTGGTTCTACGTTGACGAGGCTTTCGATCCCCGTGGGTGCGCGGGTGCCTATGTTCATCGATGAAGCAGGAGCTCACTGGTTCCACATGGTCAACCCACTACAGGTGAACTGCTCATGAGTGGCGCGGTCTCTTCAGGTTGTTGCTGCACAAAAGAATCTTGCCCAGCCTGTTGTGACTTCTGGGCCTGCAGTCCATCAAGTCCATTCACAATCTTGCTCACTGGTAGCTGGATCTCCGAAGAAACTTTGAGCCCCTCGGGCCAAGTCTTTACGACTGGCCAAATCAGCTGGTCCATTACCGCCACGCTTCAACGCACCGGTACTGATTGCGCCACCTACCGGTACTACGCAAATACCTGCACCTTCTCCTACGAATACATCAAACGCCACATCGACTTCATGGGTCTAGAAGATGACGGCTCCGCAGCCGTGGGCGGAGTGTCGGGGCGTTGTACTGTTTGGAACCGTTACGACCTCGACGGCGACGGCTTCTACGAAGGTGTTACGACCGATGGAACAGGGTCTGGGCTTGAGTTTCACGGGCAATACAACAACGAATGTGACCGCTCCGCTTGCCCTTGTGCGGGATCACCAACTATTGCGGCAACAGGTCGATGTGCTTGCACATTCAACAATTTCTGCCGAGACAACTCTGGGTACACCTGCGAGAACTCTAGTAGTGCTCGGCATCAATGCAGATCGTGGAACTGCAAAAGCTACTCAAGTGGGTACGCAGATGCGGGCGCTTGTGCAGGCTACGGGCACAAGGCTGCTGCGGACATTGAAGCAAAGATCATTCGGGAGAAGACTTGGGTTTGGAACGCCACGCTTCAAGGACGTCCCGCCCAATATATCGCTGGGCAACTGACCAACACGGGGTTGGATAACGGTCTTGAGCCAAACAGGCCCAACCATCAAAACCTTTGGGTCCCAGGATCGGTCATAACGATTGCTTGCAAACGGAACTGCGATCCGGATTGTGATAGTCCGATCTTGATCTTTAATCCAAACCCTTCACAAGTTGTTTCGGGTATGTACACCGAAGACTTTTGTATGAGCCCTTGTGCCACCATGGGTTGCCAAGCGCCTACGACTGATTGTCAAACGTCGTACGCTATGAACCTACCTCTAATCAATCCGTGGGTCATCTTTGGATCTGGATCGTGTTTGAGTGACACAACCTTTGACAGCCCGATCACCTCGAAACCTGCAACAACTTGCCCAAACCCGATCAACACCTGTAGCGACGACTTGCCGTCTGTCCGCTATGGGGGAGGACCTCAAACAAACTTGGAACCGCCAAGCAGTCTTTCAGGTGTTCCTGGAGCGCCACCTGTTGGAGGGATATTCCAAGGGTTGCTGTTGAACATGTGTGGCATCGATCAGTACTGCAGCCCGTTGGACCGCACATACACCGAGAAGAAGGTCGCTTACGACATCAACGACTCAACTTCCGGTAAGAGTTATCCTGATTGTTGCACCAGCCGTGCTTTGGCTCACACGGAAACTGTGCCTTGTACGTACTCCACCCCCTCAGGACCTGTGACTGTGAACATCTTGGAAGCTTTTTGTGATGGTAGTGAAGGGGTTTGTTCGGAGTTCCCGACGGTGTTTGGGGTGACGACCCACACAATCGAGTGGGGGTTCGAGATCATATGACTTGCTTCTGGGACAAAGAAGGAACGTGCCAGCACCCTCGGATCGGGCGAACGCCTGCGTTTCCGGAGCGGTGTGGTTCATGCTCGATGCGCCGACTGGTGCCGTTGAACCTGCCACCCATTGAAGAGAAGGTCGAGAGGTTTCAGAAAGCGAAGCAGGAGGCTCGGGCAGAAGAGTTGAAGGCGATGGTGCCGAAGACTCCGAGCTTGGTGTCGAAAGCTTTGAGCTGGGCCAAGGCCGAAATCAGCCGAGCGATTCAGGGGCCGGTTCCAGATGCCGAGTATCAGGATCGGCTGGAGATCTGCAATGGGTGCCCGAAACTTCAGAGGTCAACCGAAGAAGGAAAACTTGGTTGGTGCGGTGCCTGCGGCTGTGGTCAAAGAGCCCGTGCAGAGTTGACCGTAAAAGCGACAATGCCTGAAGCCAAGTGCCCCATTCAAGCATGGGGTAGTTTGTCCGCAAAGAGAGTCCCGTTACCGCAGAAGCCGAGGTGAACCGTGGCTGATCTCAAGACTGACTGGTCATACCCTGTGATGGAGACGACGTTGGATAAGCGCGTTGAGCGCCCAGGTGTTCAACGGGGTTTCTCCTCGGAGATGACAGGCGTCGACGGTTCCAGTGAGGGTGGCCTCCGACCGTTCCCTGGCTTCAAGCTGGCGTACACGATCACCGAGCTTCAGAACCAAACCAACCACACGCACAAGTCCGTGATCGTGGACTTTAAGGCGGTGGACTTCCGGATCGGATCCGAAGAGTACGCCTACGGGTTCGTGTATCGGGCAGTGAGGCCGGCAACCCCCACTGTATCGGATGTCTTCATCGACTACTGGGACTCGGTCAATCAGAGCTTCACCCGTTGCGTGAAGTTGATGGATGCGGCTCCAGTGACGGGCCAGTTCGATGTGCAAGTTGCAGGCCGTTTCGTGTACTGCTTCCTTGAGGGGCGCAGTCCGTCTCTGTTCTACATTGAGGCTACGCGCACGAAGGAGTACGCCTGCGAGGTAGACGCTTTCATCAACAGCGCCGCAGCAACTACCAACTACGAAAGCACCCAACCCCTGACACTCGAAGTAATCAGTGGGGGTACCACCAAGAATACCCTGCTACGGTTTGATACTTCGGCTGAGACCGGAAAGACTGTTGAGTCTGCGGTGTTGGAGTTCACCGTCACGGGCAATGCGCTGACGGGTGCTTCAGGTACGTTGTTCGTGGCCCCGGTGGACGATTCTTCTCTGACGGGAGTACTTTGGAATGAGGCGCAGGTCACGTGGAACAACCGCACGACCTCGGCCCCGTGGGGTACGCCAGGTGGGACGTACGAGGCCGCCCACCAGATCTCCACGACGCTGCTGAAGAACTATCTGGGCAAGGTTCAGCTGACGGCGACGAACATTGTGCAACGCGCAGTAAGCGGGTTGTCACAGTCGTTCACCAGAAAGACCGACGTGATTGTGCGCGGAAGCACGGCAGGTAATCTGATTTCGTTTGCGGGACGGACCCAGCCGAACTACGGGATCCGTCCGAAGTTGACGGTCACGTACACCAACAAGACGTTCTTGACGCCGACAGTTATTGGATCCACGGGCACAGGTACGATTCCGGGCCCAGGGATGCAGCCATCGTTGTCGAGCCCCGAACGTGGGATTGCGCCTGGGTCGTTTACGACGTTGGAGACGGGACGACCGGCGTCCGCGCAGGTTGTGCTGTTGGCGGAGAACCCGTACACGAGTTCGAACCTGTTTCCGAATGAGGCGTCGGGCATCTGCTACAACGACACTGTGCCGGCCGCTGGGGCTGTTTCGCAACCAGGTACCGCTAATTCGCACAGCGCAACTGGAAGTGCTTGCACAGATGGGGTCGGGATTCTGACGCAGTTGTTGACGCCTGCGAACAAGCAGACCAATGTGAGCGTGACCCCGAAGTTGGACTGGACTTCGTATTACCCAGACGGGGAAGCGTTGAATGCGAACGTCCGATGGGACGTGTACTTGGTTGAAGAAGGCACAGGCGCTCTCGATGATCACTGCATTGCTACTGATCTGGCTGTCTCGAACTATTCGCCAGCGCAGTTGTTCCCCAATCTTCGGTTGGCATACGGCAAGACTTACTACTGGAAAGTGGCTGTCAAGCGCGAGGATTGCACTGGGTTCTTCTATGAGAGCATCGTAGGTTCGTTCACGACGGAGAACCGTTATCAAGCTCGTAAGTTTGAGCCGGGTGACTACAGCTTCGGATACGTGCTGGTGAACTCGAAGACGGGTCGCAAGAGCGCGTTCAGCACCGTGGCGCAAGTTCGCAGCGAAGACTTCGTGCTCGCGCGTACACAGGGCGGAAACAACCTGAGCGTGAAGAACGATCAGTACGTGGGCATCGAGATCGTGTACGACTCCAGCAAGTACGATCTGATGTACGTGTACCGAAGCGTCAAGATTCAGGATGCCGGCGGCACAATGGTCGCAGGGTTGCCGTTCTTAGACGCGGTTGTTCGGTTGTCGGATTACCACACTTGCTTGAACGGCACAGGTCGTACGTTCGGGGATGCAACGACGAGCCGACACGCTATGTACTTCTACGAGCTGGAAGACAAGCAGTTGGTCTATCAGGATGCGTACGTCGATCGCAGCGTCTTTGATGAGAAGATGCCGTTCGGTGGCACTGCGCTGTTCCACCAGAACACGATGTTGGTGTCCAAGATTGATGCACCACCAGAGTCAACAACGGAGACGAAACGAGTCTCGGATACGGTTCGTGGATTGGGTGAGATGCGCTGGTCCAGCTTGATGGATCTTGTGCCGGAGCTGTTCCCCCCGTTCAATCGGTATACCCCCACTGTTCCAAGTAACGAGGTTGTGAAGTTCGGACGGGCAGGATCGAATGCGATCGGGCTCTCGCGCGACAAGGTCTATCACATCCGAAAGAGCGGCCCCTACATCAAAGTGACGGAGATGCACGAGGGCTACGGCATCGTGAATCCTCGGGCCGCTGATTCAGTGGGCAGCTCGGTCTACTACGTGACGAGCCACGGCTTGAAGAGTGTGGACGCGCAGGGCCAGCTTGACGAGATTCGCAACTTGAACAGCGTCATGGTCAAGGAGTGGAAGACGGATCTGTCTGTTCTCCAGGTTGTGCACGACCCGTTTATGAACTGCTTGTTCGTCCACAATCCGACGCAGGAAGAGATGTACGTTCTGTGGTTCTCGACGGGAAAGACTACGAAGGTTGCGGATGCCAACTTTGCGCTGACGGCTCAAGGGTCGTGGCCCATCGAAGCGAGTGGCATTGTTAGCTCAACGAACAGCTTGAGTCGAAGAGCGTTCTTCTTGTTGAACTGGCAAGACACGCGAGCGTCGGGCACTGGTAATAGCAGTTGGACTGGTCCGCAGGTGTACACCGTCGATTGCTATCAGTCGCGAGAGATCCAGTTTGCAACAGCTGCCTACCAATACTCGCGACGAATCACGACGTTGGACTTCGACGGGGATTCGCGGTTTGTTGCGACAGGGTCTTGGGACAACATTGGTAAGCGGATTCCGTTCAGCGCCGTGAACACGATTGTGACGGCGGGAGCTTGGCGGTTCTCGTACGCCTACCTTGTTTGGTCTACGAATGCGGCGATGACCCCGTACATCGGTCGCAAGTTCAAGATCATGTATAACAACACGAACGACGTGATCGTGGACAACGCGGGTGCCAACTCGTGGGTCAACAACACCACGGCTGGAGACGTGTTCGTTGTGAGCCCGGTCGTGTTTGAGTGGGCCGGCCACCCGTTGGGGATGGAGACCGAGCAGGGAATGACCTTCTCGAATGCGGACTTCTTCCGGATGAAGGTTGTCGGAAGCATCGGGGCTTCGTTTTCAGATGTCTCTGGTGGGGCGAAAAGCGATGGACTGACGTCCATTCCCCTCGACCGGTTCACGGGATTGCTGTATTCGGGCGTTGCAGGAACCCCGACGTACACAGCGGAAACGTACGATACGGCACGGGCGTTGTACTCGTCAGTAGAAGCCGATGAAGGTGTGGTATATGCAGCCTTTGGTACCGATTCTTCTGACGGGAGATACGGTGCCAAGGGTACGACGTTGACCCCCGGAATCCGGATTCTGTGCCCTGATCTCGACTTCCGATTGATGGGCTGTATTGTGCGCGGTGCGATTACGTCGGTCGAACGGTCCACCCAGATTCGAGGGAGCTAATGAGCCAATTCAACACCCAAGGCTTTGATCCAGTTTCGTCGCTGTCGAACTTCGGTCAGCCGTTTGGTGGCCAATCACAGCGCGATCGGCAGATGGGTCGTCGGTCAGCCCCCACCGGAATGGGCGGGGTGCAGAACGTCGGGCTGAACTCACCGGCTCAGCGTCAAGCACCAGGTCGGTACTTTGAGGCTCGCACGGGTGGAACGATGGGGATCACGGCGAACTACGGTTCCCCGGTTCGTCCAACCCAGCAGCGCGGTGGAACCCAGCAGCAGTTTGCGAGCTGGGATCAGGCGCTGGCGAACGCGATGGGTACCGACATTCGGAACCAGCAGGGCGCCATGAACCAGATGTACGGGGCCAATCAGCAGCAGATCGGGCTCACCGAGAATGCTTTGCAGCGTGGCCTCGGCACCATGCAATCAGTGGGGGTTCAACAGCGTGATGCCATGGGCAGGATCGCGGGAGGGCTTGAACAACAGGGCCAGCAGGGCTACGAGGAGTTCAAGGGCTTCCGGGACCAGCAGATGGGCCGGGTTGATCAGGACATTGCGGCAGCAAATCAACAAGCTGCTGCGGCGGTCTCAGGCTACGAGCAGACGATCTCGAAGTTTCAGGATACCGGCGCCCAGGATGCGGCCAATGCGGCGTTTGGCATGAGGCAGAGCGCAAAGAGCCAGATGGCTGAGATCGACATGCTGGATGCGAGCCCTGCGGAGAAAGCGGCGCTTAAGCAACAGTTGACTCAGGACGTTGGCAACCAAGTGACCCAGGCGGTCACGGGCATCTACAGCAACATGAACCAACAAGTTGCCAGCATGGGTAGCAATCTGGCGGGGCTGCGGATGGGCCAGTCCCAGCAAACCCTGGCTGGTGGACAACTTCGGGGACAGATGGGTACCTCGTTCGGAGCGCAAACGTTGGATGCTCAGCGCATGAACCAACAGATGCGAGAGCTCGGATCAAACCTTCGGGTGATGGGCGAGCAAGCGTATGCGTCCGCGATGAACCAGTCGGTGTTGTTTGAGATGCAAGGCCGTCAAGCCGTGGCTCAAATGATCCAACAGAACCCTCGGCAGTTCGTGAGCTTGTTCGCGGGGTTGACCGGCTTCATGGCTGGCGCGACCACACCGGGCATTGGGCAGATTGCAGTACCTAACTTTGGAGCTCTGGCATGAGCGCACTTCCGTCGAACACAGAACAGTTCCTTGGTGGGTTGGCTGCAGGTACCCAGAATCTTGCGTTGGCTTCGCAGAACCAGCGAGCCAAGATGGACTATCGGCTGGCTCAACAGCAGATGGGCCTTGAGCGCGAGAGGATGGCACAGCAAGGCCAGCAGTTTCAGCAGGGTCTTCAGGCCGAAGCCGCGAACTACCAGAAGCTGAACGAGAGCCGCGAGCGTTTGGCCGCGCAAGAGATGGCCCAACAGCAGGGCCAGTTCAGGCAGACGATGGACTTCAATCGTGAACAGGCCAACCTTGAACGGATGGTCAGTGTCAAGATGAAGCAGCTCGACATGGACCTTGCCCGCAACGAGCAAGAGATCGCCGCGATGGCAAACGATGACCCCCGAATTGTGGAAGCTCGTCGTCGCCGTCTCCAGTTGAAGAGTGATGGCTACCGCCTCCAAGAGCTTATCAGTGGGGGTCAAATGGCCATGCAGTTCGCCCAAGGTTTGAAGGGCGAGCGTCTGAATGAAATCACGACGCGGCTTACGGCGTACTCGGACGGTGTAGGCCAACGGGCTGAAACCGCTCGCACCGCTTTCGCCAACGGCTTTGAATATGCACTGACTAAAGATGCTCTGCAGGGCGGTTTCTTGAATGAGGCCCAACGGGTTCTCGAAGCTTACGACGTTGAAGCTGCGATGACGGGTGCTCAACCTGTTGCCACAAGCACTTTGGGCTATGGGATCCGAACACTTCTTGATGAGACCCAACGGTATTTCACAGGTGTTGGGGATCCAGAGTTGGCGAAGAAGCGAGCGACAGACTTCATGAAGAACGGTGGCGCAATGGCAGCGCAGGCTGTTCACAATGCGATCACGTTGAACGAGAGTGCGTTCGGCCTTGAAGGACCAGAGCGAGAAGCAGCTGCAGCTGCGGCTACGGAAGTTGTTTCAGCAGCCACAATCATGACGGGTCTTGATCCTCGGATTCGTGGCACCGGTGATACTCAAGCGTTGAAGCAGAAGATCGCGGCCGGCATCGGCAAGATGCGAGGCTTCGGCATGGGTGACGAACAGATTGCCGCACTCTTCGATGGCCTTGAAGGCTTGTCGAACAATCGTGCAGAGATCTTGCAAACGTACTCTGCGACTGGTGATCAAGCCCAGTTCAATCTGGTGGACAGCAGCCTTGAGGGTGTGGGCCGGATTCAAGACATGATTGAGGGTGTGCTGACCGACGAGAACTTGATGAAGACGGCTGGCGGAAAGCTGGCGGACCTCAGTAAGTTCGATGTCAACGGTGTTGTCCGCAAGGCGCAGTTGGCGTACGGCATGGGTGAGAGCCCAGAGATGGCCGCGCTCGCGCAAGATCTTCAGGCGATGGGTCTTTCACAACAAGAGATCCAAGCGTTGAGTGCAAGGCTGATCGAATCCGATCCTAGTCTTCAGTATCTTCGGCCCGAAGAGTTTGCACAAATGTTGGAGGGCTTGAAGCGTCAGCAGTCTGAGGCAACTCTTGGACTTGAAACGGTCCAAGAGAACATCGACCAGCTGCAGCCTCAAGTGATGGCTGAAGGTCGGTTGCGTGGATTGGAAGATGCGGATCGTCGGCTCGCTGAACTCGCAGGACTCTTTGGAGGTTGACCATGGCCAAGCCTGAATTGGATCAATACGAATTGGATCTGTTGATCAAGCGCGCTATTCAGGGGAAAGACGCGGCTGCGATCAAAGAGATGAAAAGCCTTTTGCTCAAGGATGTGATCCACATCCCCAAGGGTTCAGGAGTGCCTGTGTTGGGTCCTGCTCCAAAGCCGAAGGCAGAAGTGGTGCCACAGGACTTTGGAAAGAGTGGCAAGAAAGAGTTGACGGCTGCGGAAAAGAAGGAGATGGAGGCTGCTGAGAAGAAGGCAGTAGAAGCAGCAGCTGCGCGGAAGAAGGCCGAGCAAGAAGAGCTCAACAAGTTGTTGGCTAAGAAGAAGACTGCAGAAGAAGCGAAGGCAGCGGCAGCAGCTGCGGAGCCTGAAGAACCAGCGAAGCCAAAGGTAGAGCGTCCTGCTGAAGAGAAAGCAAAGAAGAACGCTCCCGGCAAGGAAACCAAGACTCCGACTTCAAAATCTGTGGCGGCAGGCATTCCTACGCGCGAGGTTGCTCCTGCGCGAGACGTCAGCCCTCCGGCCCCCGCGAAGAAAGAAACTGGCGTACCAGTTGAAAAGCCGTCGCGCCAAGAGCAGCAGGCAGCGATGGGCCGAATGAAGGAGCGAACCAAGACCGCCAACAAGACGGAAGCGGACAAGGAACTCGCGGCTGCATCCGGTTTGAGCTTGAAGGGAGATACTTCCCCAACTGCTTCACCTGAAGATCGGATCAAGGGGCTTCGGAATCAGAACTTCAAGAAGGAGTGGTCTCGAACTCCTGAAGCTGTCAAGCAGCGTATTCTCGATAATACGTTTGGCAAAGGACGCACTGCAGGCTTGAGTGTCGCGTCTCGGAATCAGTTGGGCGAACTGGCTTTGGCGCAAGAAGCGTTCAAGCAAACGGGCCTTACTTCGCTTCCCAACATGGACGATGTGGATAAGGTCATTGTGAACCTTCGGGAACAGATCCAAGATGTTCGGGACCCCAAGAATGTTGCACGGGTGATTGATGCTCGGCACGGACAGTTGTTGGCCAAAGGTTCCGGAAAGATCAAAGCGGACCTGCTGAAGTTCCGATCCGAAGGTAGCCTTGAAGCTGGCCGTCGAAGGCAGGTGCGTCAAACGGCTGCGGAGAAGAAGGCAAAAGCAGAGGAGCGTTCAATGTCCCGAGAAGGTGCAGCCCCTAAACCTACGAAGAAGAAGAGCCTTGATGAGGCTTTGGGTATTCCAACGGGAACCCCCACTGAAACTCCTGCTGCTGCAGCGGCTCCTGCCAAGCCTGGGAAGATGAGTCTTGAAGAAGCTGCAGGTGCAGCTCCTGCGGCCGCTCCTTCAACAACCATGCCTACGGAAAAGGAACTCACTGCGTTTCAAAAGGCAGTGAATGCGGATCCTGCCAAGTACGGCACTGGCTTTGGTCGTGGAAAGATGGTGGTGACTGACGAGCAAAGGGCTAATCGAAAGGCTCTTGCAGATTCGCTTGGCCTCAACAACAAGGAGGCTGCGGCACCAGCTGCGCCGGCGGCAGCTCCTGCTGCGACAACGGCTCCTGCTGGAAAGACGTACAAAGAACTCATTGATGCAGACCCCTCCAAATACGGTACGGGCCATGGCAAGGGCGAAGTCAAGGCAACCAAAGAGCAATACGCTGCTCGACGGGCTTTGAACAAGGAGTTGTTGCTCCGAGATGATCCAGACCGTGCGGCAATCAATAAGCTGTACGGCGAGGCTTTGAAGCTCAATCCTACGAAGTACGGTAAGGCCAAGAAGAACCTGACAGACGCTCAAAAGACTGCGCGTAACGAGCTGTACAAAAAACTTGAAACGGATTATCTCGCGCCGAAGGGTCGTACTGCTACTCGGGGTGCGGCGGCTGCGGCTGCAGCGGCACCGGAGGCACCTGGGGCACCCGCTGTTACTGCGGCAGTACCCGAAGGCCGCGTGATGGGCCCCAATGTTCCTACAAGGGCAGAAGGTCCAAAGCTTCCAAGAGGGTTCTTCCCTCAACCACCCGAAGGGGGATTGGCTGCGGTCGCTGCACCAGCAGCACCAACGACTCCGGCACCGGCGGCAGCGACAGGCAAGAAGCCATCGGCGTCAGAGGTTCGGGATCGGGCCAAGAAGATCTTCGGGAACAAGGGCGTCGGTGCAATGGGTGGCGCGATGCGGTTCCTTGGACCGCTGTTGGGCGCGTTCACCGCGTACCAGTTGCTCGACATGGCTCGTCAAGGAACCGTGGGTGCAGCTGATGAACGTCGGCTTCAAGCCCTACAGGCTCTCGGTGGAGTCAGTGGGGGTTTGATGTCCGATGCTCAGCAGAAGCAACAGCTCCGTCAGATGCAACAGATGGTTGATCTTGCTGCGATCCAACGTCAGCAGGGCCTTGACCAAATGCGTCAGCAGTATACTACCGATCAGACGTTGAACAGCCTCTTGGCTGGTAACGAACGGGCGTTGGCTGCTTTGGCTATGCCGAGCCGCCCAAGCATTGCTGAGATGATGGCGAGATACTGATGGTCCAGATCGACGACGTCAAACACCTTTCGCATGAAGTGGTTGCCTCTCACAACCGCCGTGGTTTCGCACTGGTGAAGTTGACCCCCACTGATAATGATTCAGTGGGGGTTCTCCTCAACGTGACCAAAGAACCGTTGGTGGTCGAGGGCAAGGAGCTGAAGGCGAAGGCGGACGTTCGGCGGTTTCTGTGGGAACACCGGAACTCTGCGAAGGTGCGCCGGAAGGACCGCACTTGGATCTGGACTCGGTACCTTGAGGACAAGGGCGTGAGCGTGGTGGGCTTTGCGGCGATGACGAAGAGGGAAGTGGCCGAGAAACTGGCGGCACTCAACCCGGACTACCAGTGGATCGAGGTGGACACATGAGCCGATTTGCAGGTAGTGCGTTCAAAGGACTGGCTGGGCTGTTGACCCCGAGTGCTGGGCTCCAGAAGAGCCTAAACACTGTCACTGGCGGAGCCAAGGCGGTCGGGTTTGACTTCAGCAGTCCGGGGGCTGCGCTGGCGTTCGGGGCTCCGACGGCGCTGTTTGCGGCACCGTTGTTGGGGGACATCGGGAAGGGCGCGGCTGCGTCGGTGACGGGAAAGCCGATCACGGATGAGTTGAAGGTGGAGTTGCAGCGGCAGCGGTATCAGGCCGCGCAGGCCATGAAGGCGCAGCGGCTGCAGAAGGCGATGGCCGACAACATGATGCGGCTCGCGGCTGCGAACCCACAGTTGTACAACCAACTGATGGTGGGGCGGGTGCTGCCACAGGGCGCAGTCGTTATTGGGGGCCCGAAGCGCAGCGACTTCCTTGAGAGTGTGGCATACCAGATGGCAACAGGGGGGTTTGGAAATGGTGCTGGAACCCCCGATTCTCCTGATATGATGCAGTCTCTCGTTGACTCCTACTGAGGTTTCCCATGCCTGGCCAAATCGCTCTCGACCCCAAGTACTACCCTGCGGACTTCAATCTCACCACGGTTCTGATCCCAACGATCTGCAATACCACTGGTGGAAGCATGATCAATGTTCCGGTTGTCTATGCGGACAAGCCGATCGTGGTCGACTCTTTGAGGTTGTTCACTGCTCAACAGCTTAGCAACGGAGACGGAGACAACACGGATAATCACGATTTCACTTTCTGGGTGATCACGAACACGGCAATTCCGACGGGTACGGCGTCTTCGACCCAGATTCAGCTGACTGACGTAGTTAGCATTGCTGAATCCGTGACCACGGCGCAGACGTTCAGCTTTACGATTCGGTCTACGGGTACGACCGCTGCGAACGTGATCCCCGCCGGGGCCACTGTTTGGATGCGAGCGACTGTTCCATCAAGCACTACTGGTTCCTCGTGGAGCGTTGCACACACGACCGGGTCGTTCATCAGTATGCGGTGGCGTAGTCAGCTCTGATTGGAGGGATTGTGCCGGGACAGATTCCTTTGCAAACCCGGTACTACCCTGGGGATTTCCAGTTCACAAGCTGGACAGCCCATGAACCCAAGCATTCGCACTATCCGTTGTTCTTTACGGATCGGAATCTGGTGGTGGATTCTGCGGCGATCTTTCTGGAAGACTCGGTCAACCAGAATATCAACGTAAAGCTGGTGAAGGTACCATTGTTTGCGGTTCCAAACTATGGGACCCCTGTTACTGGACAACAAGATCTGACGTCAGAGGTGGCTTTCACAACTTCTGGAACGTATCCCATGAGGGTTGAGACAGGTGTGACCGCAGGCTTTACGGTCAATACGGCTCACAATATGTTGGTGGCCCCATCGGGATTGTGGATCTTGGCGAGCGGTCATTTCTCAGGAGTCGCGGGTAGTTTGCACGTTCAAGTTCGGTGGCGCAGCTCCTTCTAACCCTGGCATTTTTTTACCTCCGGAAAGGGCTGCTCATTTGAGTGGCCCTTTCTTCTTTTTGGAGATACTTAAGGTATGAGCCAAGTACCCATGACACTTCCGTTCGAGCAGTTGTCCAGCTACGAGAAGCCGACGCTGTTGTTGACACAGTTGTTAGACAATGAACTTACGGCACGTGGGGCATTGCAGACACTGGTGGATGCAGATGGGTTGACTCCGAAAGAGCGCGATCTGTTTACGGATCGGATCAAGGAGAAGGTGGGAAGGAATCCGCTGACGGACACGCTGGTGGACGTGGTCACGAATCCGTTTGTGTTGTTGATGGCGGTCACGAGTCCGGTGGCTGGGCAGGCGCTGAGCAGGTCAGGCAAGGCGATCTTCGACATGGGTGCGCGGTTCAGCCCGTTCGTGAAGGAACAGGGTGGATTGCACTCGGCGTTGGGAGCGTTGGCTCCGATGCAGAAGTTTCAGGGCACAGCGGTCACGCCGGCAGTGCAAGCGTTCACCAAGGGTGTGGACCGCATGGAACGGGAGATGTTGGGAACGGTAGCTGCGCCGTTGGCAAAGGTGTTGGAGAAGCACGGACTGGAGACTCTGAACTTCGAGAAGATTGCGGATCCAAAGAAGAAGGCGATTGCGAAGCGGATCGCCCACGGGTTGTTTGCGTCGCTGGAGGGATTGGATCAGGAAGTGAAGCAACTGATCCCGAGAATGCAGAAGGGTGAGCTGAAGTTCAAAGAGTTCACGCGCGAACGGTACGTGATGCGGAACATGGACGAGGAGCTCGGACGACTGGGCGCTTTGGAGTTGAGGGATGCGCTGAAGAAAGCGCAGGATCAACGGCGCATTCGGTTGTTCGGTAAGGATGGGGAAGCGACGTTCGTGCCGGACGAAGAGAAAGTGCTTCGGATCTGGCAAGGTCTTCGGTACGGGTTTAAGAACGATGGGGTAATGAAGGGGACGGGCAAAGAGATCGCGGCCATGATGTTGGGCCCTGAAGTTTCAGAAGCCATTGAACAAGGGCTCATCAGTGCGGACGTGTTCAAGGCACAGATCCGGAAGCTGCTGGAGAATCAGCCGTCGAACTACATGCCTCGGAACTTGGTGGATCTGAAGGGCTCGAAGAACGTGGCAGACATCATGGAGCAGCGGCGCAGTCGCAGCTTGGTGGCCACGGGGTCCGCGATCAGCAGAACGGCGAAGAGCGGCCAGTGGGATCCCGAGGATCTTGAAGAAGTGCTGCAGATGTTCGGGCCTACGGAGGCGGGATCCAAGGCGGTGTTGATGGCGCAGAAGCGTGTCAACAAGATCTTGGGTCGTGGTGATGCAGCACGGACCTACCGGATCAACACGCAGGAATCGCTGAGCCGGTACTTCCGAGACACCGGAATCACGCACTCGCTGTACGTGCAGACGGTGGAAGACAACGCGCGGTTGGCTCAACGGATCAAGGACACGCGGAGTGCGGTGAAGCCTGAGAAGCTGGCACAGCTGGAGGCGATGAGGCCGAAGTCTGCGCTGCTGGAAGGTGGCAAGACCAGCATTGCGACGGTGCTGCACGATCAGCATTACCTGTTGGAGGATCGGTTCGCGAAGGAAGCACTCGAAGTCATCATGCGACAGGCCACAGGTGTGCAGAAGGTTGAGCACGTGGCCACGCACATGGCGTTGATCAAGGGTAAAGAGGGCCTGCGAACGATGCTGGATTCGCCGATTGGCAAGGCGATGAAGGGCGCCGGCAGCTGGGGTCGTGGGCTCTATGACCGGTTGGATGGGGTGGCGAACGCGGAGCTGACGTTCGGCGAAGCGAAGGGAATCAGTGGGGCGTTGGCCCGCTACTTCTACGTGACCCACCTCGGTCTCAATCTGGGATCGGTCACGATGAACATGATGCAGCCACTGTTGCTGGCGAGCACGTACGGTGGCCTTGGCAATGTGCTAAAGGGGTATACCCAAGCATTCAAGGAGCTTGGTGGATACGTACAGGAGCGCGTCGGCAAGTACGGTGTGCGGGCATTGTCGGATACCGAACACCTTGAGCTGATCAATAAGCACTTCAAGTACTCGAACATCGATGGGGAGAACTTGATTCAGATCGGGCGCGATACGTTCTCGACGCTCGACACAATCTCGTACAAGGGTGACGCTCTCGGGAACGTGGCGAAGAAGGAGTCGTACTTCTTTGACTACCCGATGAAGCTGTTCGAGAAGGCGGAGTGGTTGAACCGCAGTGTGGCCGCGCACTCAGTGGAGAATGCGTACCGGTCAGCCGGGCGAAACGTCACAGCAGGCACCGAAGATTACTACCGGATGTTGAGTGACGTCGACGAGATGGTGAGCTCGACGCAGTTCGGTGGCAACACGTTGAACACGCCGCTGGCTTTCCAAGGTGTGGGTCCGCTGGGGCGTGTCGGAAACAACCCGCTGTTCCGCCAGTTTTTGAGCTTCCCGCTGCGGAGCGCGACCGCGTTGTCGTACCAGAGCGCACGGCTCGGGGAGCGTGGTGTTCTGAAGGGCGTCGGGCAAGACTTCATTCGCGGCATGGGCATCAGCGCAATCTTCTACGAGGCAGGCAAGAACACCTTCGGGGCGGACTTGAGTCCTGGGTTGTTCGGGGCCAGCCTCACGCAAGCAGTGGGGGGAGACCGCTTCTTCCAAGATGGCAACGAGTACGTGCCGATTCCACCGGTGGTGGACATCCCCGTGAACATTGTGCGGGGCGCACTCGATCCTGGGCAAAGGGAGCTGTTGCAGAACAACATCCCCCGGTTGGTGCCTGGCGGTATTGCGATCTCCCGCGCTTTGAGCATGGCTCCGAACATGCCGGAGTCCCCGTTGTTTGGATTGCCGGGGGCACTGCAGAAGACGTACGTCGACTTCAAGCAGCGGACACCCGAGGGGATGGTTGCGGTCTACAAGGCCGACGGAACCTTGGTGGATTACCAGAGCCCCGGCATGATCTTCGCGCGGCAGCTCGGTGTTGACCTTGGGCAGTTCAAGCAGACGGCAGACTTCGATGGGTTCCTGCTGAAGAACCGTGAGCAGATCGTGGACTACCGAAGGCGGGCGATTCAGGCGTTGCTGAGCAACGAGATCCCGAAGATGCAGTCGATCAAGTCGGAGTTCAAGCGGCGGTACGGCATGGAGCTGACGATCAGCAAGGAGCAGCTGGACGACGCCATGCAGAACCGGTTGGTCAGCAGAACCGAACGCATCTTGGATCGCATGCCCCCCGACCAGCGACCGATGTTCCAGCAGATGGCAGCTGGCAGGGCAGCGAACCTCGGCGTCGAGGAAGGCGCGATTGCTGGCGCGGACACGGCACGGCAGCGAGCACAGGCGCGAGCGATCAACGCGGTCCCTCTGACGGAGCAACAGCAGCAACGCATGGCCGAAGAAGCTTACCTAGCTGAGGGCAAGCGTCGGTCATTCGAGCAGTTCCAGGGGTACTAGATCGCGGTCCAGAACTGAATGTGCCGGAGGTCGGGGAACCAACGGAACGCGCCCTTGGCGACACGCGGAGATAGGCGGACCAGGATCCTAGAGCCAGGCTCAGACTCCAGGACCCTGGTCGCCATTGGGGCCAGCGTTGCACGGCTGATGTCGATGTTCGCCACGTAGAGCACACCCTTGGGGGAGTGGCTCAAGCGGAGGGTGCAGTAGCCCCCATCCACGCGATGCATGGGGGCCTCGCCCACAAACAGATCAGTGGGGGTTGACCCACCAGGAAAGTCGAACGTCGTGACCAGCCAGTGGTTGCCGGCTTTGTACGTGAGGATGTGCGGAGTTCCTTTGAGGGAAAGAGTAGAGCACTGTGGCTTGCTGCAGAGGTCAGCGGGTGCGATAGACCCCCACTGCTTGAGGCCAGAGTGCTTTACTCGAACCCCCACTGGAAGGTTCCAAATGTGGGAGGCACCCGGGAAGGGGTGGATCCGGCAAGATGTCGGGTGTTCCACGTAGGCTGTCGGGGGCTCGTGCGGCGGACGATCCATCACAACGCTTTCAAGGCCGAGACAGTCGCGCCTTGTCCGATGAAGAGGGCGCGGATGCACCCCCGACCAACCTGCGGGGAGAAGTAGACTGAGGGGAGGGGGTGGATCTTGTGGGACCCACCCCCTCTATCAGTGGGGGTTTACGGTTCAGGCTTCCGAGAGGAGCTTGTTGAGGAACTCGGTCTTGTAGACCTTGGAAGCGGAGTTGCCCTTGCCCTTGCGGTACTGGCAACGGACGGTAGCGACGACCTGCTTGTTGGACCCGAGGATCTCAACAGCCTTCTCAACAGCGTTCGCCACGTCCAGACCATCGGCAGTTCCGACCTTGGTTCCAAGCAAAGTGGAAAGGTGACCGCAGAATCGGTTGCGTTCGATCTGGAGACCGGTGCGACGGCCTTCGGCGGTGACCGAGCCAGCGTTGTCGGGGAAGGTGAATGGTGCGCCACCCCACACAAGCGGCGAGTCCGGATTGGTCTCGTCGTTCAGGAGTTGGTAGCGGAAACGGAACTCGGTGGCAGGGATCTCCATCTGCTGTCCCTGATCGGTGCTGAAGCGGTAGTTCGCCTTCTCGTTGATTTCGAGACCGAGGACGTAGCAGTCGTGCTCACCTTCGGTCGGCCATTCACCGAGACCACCCACACCAGTGTCTGGGTTGGCGTCTCCGAAAGCGGCCTTCTGGGATGCGAACATTGCGCTGATCTTGCTGTTTGCCATAGCTGACTTCTCCTGACTGAAAGGTCTACCAGCGTTACGCGCTGGCGTTGGTGTTGTAGTTGCGAACGAACTCTGCCCAGCCGCCGGTTTCGGGAAGCTCAAACTCGGACGGCATCTTGACGCGGTGCTTCGTAATGCCAGCGAGGGGTTCAGAGTCTACCGAGAAGATGTGACGCTTGCGCTTCTCGGTGATGAGCTTTGGCTTGAGGACAACGGTCTTGCCATCCTTCACGATCGGAGGCTGCGCGACTTCACGTTGCTCCGTGACCCACTCGGAGGAGATGGCAGCAACCATCTCGAACAAGGGGTAGAGCCTCTTGTAGAAACCGTCGGTGATCGTGAGCTCTGGCTTGAAGGCGTACTTGTCGTCGCCCAGTGGGATCTTGGCGTTGACCACGTGGCACACAATGTACACACCGTAACCGTAGCGACGGAGGGTGAGGCACGAGTCAATGACCATGTCGTAGAGTTGATCCCATGAGCGACGGCCGTCCATCTCACGCCAGTCCTTCTTGTCGTTCGAGCGGGTGATCCAGTCCTTGAGGAGCGGGATCCATGTACCGAGCGAATCGAAGAACACTGTGGCCGGACGTGGTTGGTTGTTCTTGGCGAGACTGCAGAGCAGATCGATCTTGGCTTGCACGGCTTCCCACGTCATCACGAGTGGTTCGTTGGTGACGTCAATCGGTTGGCCCTGCGGGTTGATGCCCGGCCAGATCGTGGCCTGCGGATCACCGAGCGAGGAGGTGCAGTCCATGTTGCACACCCATGAGTCCGGGTGCGAGTGGATGAACTGGGACTTGCCTTCGCCGGGCAGACCACAGATGAGACCGAAGAGCCTCTCCGGTGGGTGAATCATCTTGACCCCGGTAAAGCCGAGGCCGGCATATCGCTGCTGTGGCAGCTTGCCTGCGTGTGTCGTGACTGTCATTTTTTACTCCTCGAAACCCGGCATCCTCACGTTGGCGAACATGCCTGTGGGTGCCGGAAAGTTGAACATCTGCTGGGTGTGCTGAGTGCGGAACTCAACCGGTCGCTCGGGCACTTGTTCCAGTGGGGGTTGACCCACACGTAACGTCCGCACGATCGGGCGATTGAACTCGATCTTCTTTGTCATGCGGTAGTCAAGGGCTTTGAGCCACTCGGTGACCTTGGCCTTTGAGACACGGCATGAGTGGGCGGTGTTGAACTTCTTCACGAGGTCCGCGATGGAGTCAACGCCGTCCTCAAGAATCAAGTCGATGCGTGGCTTGATGACGAGGCGGATGTACTCGTCCTCGAACATCACATGCGGAGATCGGGCGCTAGGCTTTCGATCGTCCCGGAGAACTCGTGTGCTTCGGGATTTGCGTCCACCTCGCCGGCGTCCCTGTGTGCCACTAGGAAGTGCTGCGCCTGTACCAGGCTGGGCCACTCCTTCGGTTCCGTCAGATAGAACGGGCTGTACAGGGCCAGCTTCGAGCCCATCCGCAGATGATCGATGTTCTTTAGGAAGTTGCATGGGTTTGCTTCTCGTGTTGCCAAGCTGTAAATCATGGCAACACGGTCACTATAGGAAGCCCTCCAGTCCTTGTCAAGCATAGTGGAGGCGTGAGTGTAAGAAATGTTGATTGGTGGATCGTTTGTGAAATCGGGTGCGCGATCAAGGTACTCACCTTCACCTTTGTACCAACGGTTACACCGCTTGATGTAGTTGTCAAGGGAGGGCTCGCCCTGGTACACGCGCTCGGGCTTCTTGCCTGTGACTTCGTGCAGTACGTGCAGGCATTCTTCGAGGGTGCCACAGCAGGGTTCGGGGGCCGGCTGGTTCTTGGTCCACTTGATCACGTACTCGCCATCCGCTTGGAGGTGCACCGGCGAGCGCATGATGCGGCCGGAGATGCCGGTGCGCTTGCCTTCGGATTCCCAGTGGGAGTCACGGTCGGACTGGCCGAACTGGATCGAGGGCTTGAGGATGGCGACGTGCATCATGCCACCGATGGTCACGTCCTCGGGCAGGTTGTACTGCTTCTGGAGTAGGCCGCGCTCGAAGAACCATTCGAGACCATGCAGGTAGTGCTGAGTCTGGAACTCCTCCTTCACGGTGGCCAACCTAATCAGTGGGGGTGACGCGGTCGTCTTCGCGTCCACGATCCAAAGCTTGTTGGTCTTGCGGTTGAGAAGGAGTAGGTCGAACTGCACGACTTGATGGGTGCGTGGGAAGCGCGGGTCTTGCCACGTGAGTCGGACTTCAGCACCGAGCTTGATGTAGTTGTCGGAGAGCAGGTCGAGTGCGCTGTCTTGATTGAGGCAGGGCAGGGTCTCGAAGGCGTGGTACCAAGCGGAAGCGAAGGCTTGGTCGATGCGCTCGTTTTGGACGGCGTCGGAGCGGGCCGTGTCAGAGATGCGGAGATCACGGCAGATCTTGTTGAGCTCGTCGATGCGGGAAGAGCATTGGCGTTTGAAGATGGGCCAACGATCGTCGCGGTCGTAGAGAGCGAAGAGGGTGTGGAAGTACGAACCTCGCGAGAGAGCTTCGGAGTACGAGAGCGCGGGGATCAGGCCGAGCCGGCGGCGGATGTAGTAACCGAAGGGATCGGAGAGTGCGGAGCTGTAGTCGGATGATCGGATCGCAGGGATCCTGCTGACAAGACCTTCGGACTCAAGGTAGATCCGGGCACTCCGGCTGTGGTCCGTCGGTAGGGGGATTGGCTTTGTCTCGGGTGGCATTTTTTTTACCTTTGATGGGGAACTTCGCCCTGATACGAACGAGCCTGTTGTTCACGGATTGGGGCGACTTCAATCCGATGACGTCTGCGATTTGGTTCATTGTGTAGCCGTCACATCGGAGCCGGACAATGAGCCATTCTTCTTCGGTGAGTTCAGGAAACTCGATGATCACTTCTTCGGACGCGGCGGCATAGTATTCACTGAGTGGTGAATCTGTCAAGGGTATCTTCGGTGCGACACCGGTGTCGGTGAATCGAAACCCTTGGTTCTTCCAGTAGGCGTAGTGGACCGCACCCCATAGGAATGCTTTCAGGAACGTGACGACCGAAGATTTGGTGGGGTCGTAAGTGGTGGAGAGGAGCCGGTGCGTTTGAAGGTAGGCTTCGGAAAGAAGTTCCTCGTGACACCAGCGACGGAAGCGTCCATTTTTGTGGGCGTCCCGACACCACCAAATTAGGAAGCCGAGATGGACGGAGGGATCTCGGCTAAAACGAGGGTCCACACGTTACTCCCCCGCTCGCTTTGCGCCTCGTGCCCTGGTGTACCCTTGCTCCTCTTCAAACTTCGCGATGGCGGAGGGGTGAACTCGACGATCTTTAGAACCTGGGATACGAATCCCGATCAGAAGTCCTTTGTCAATCCAGTTAGAAGCTGTTTTAGCTGAGACTCCAAAGTGGTTCGCAATTTGGCCGGTGGTCCACCAATGAACGCCCATTTCTCCGGGCTTCGTAACGTCGAGGCGAAGTTTGTTACGAGCTCTACTCATGGCCGGGGAGTGGGTCAGGCTCGGAGATGTAGGAGGGAGGTACGAGGTACCAACCTTCAGGGATTTGAACGGGGTTGTTGCTCAGCGTCCATTCGCCGTCGACA